>OLLP01000369.1_pt1 | contig 12436 bp, 9 predicted proteins | sample 1604561 | NCBI WGS metagenome assembly OLLP01 (sample SAMEA104055722, study PRJEB20765) | soil metagenome | isolation source: soil | reverse complement strand
AACCTGCGGCGGACGGAACGGTGGGCAGCAACAGTCGTATATCGTTGTTGAAGTCGGTCAGCACGCTGGTAAGATAGGCGGATCCGATGCTGCCCTTGACCCCATTGATGGCGTCGGCGGCTAAATAGACCTTTTGGGCGCCTTCCCTGACAAGGTCGCGCTCGAAATGGGCCGGTATCTCCAGGATGATGTCCGCGCTGCCCTGTTCTATCAGATGCAGCGCCTCCATATAGCTGGCATCGTTTCCTTTTATATGAAAATAACCTGAGGACGCGATCTTTCCGATCAATTGCTGAGAATAACCGGAATGGTCATGATCCACAATGGCGACATTGATATCCTTTACGTCGAAATCGGCAGCCAGGGGCATGAGGAGCAACTGGATCATCGGCAGGATGAAGAGGATCGGCAGCAGGCTTTTGTTCCGGAAGATCTGCCGGAATTCTTTTTTCAGTAAAAATTTCAGTGTTCTCATGCCAGACGTATTTTAAAGCTTTTCAGGGCGATGGTGAGCAGCGTTGCCGTCATCCCGACAAGGATCAGGGTCTCCTTCCATACATAGCTGAATCCGAGCCCTTTCAACATGACGGCCTTGACGATCGAGTAATACCATTTTGACGGGATGATATTCGCGATCACCTGAAGGGGAACGGGCATGTTCTCGATCGGGAACAAAAATCCGGTGAACAGGATGGTGGGCAACATCATGCCCATCATGGAGATCAGCATGGCGGTCTGCTGCGAATTGGTAAGGCCGGAGATCAGCAACCCGAGAGAAAGACAACTGATGATAAAAAGCATGCTTTCGGCAAACAACAACACGATATTCCCCCGGATGGGGATATTCAGCAGGTAGACGCTCAGCAATAATATGACTATGAGGTTGATCAGGGATAGGGCCAGGTAAGGAACCGCCTTGGACAGGATGACATAGATGGGCTTGAAGGGGGATACCAGCAGGATCTCCATCGTGCCCATTTCCTTTTCCCTGACGATCGATACGGAGGTCAGCGTGGTGCAGGCGATCATCAATACCAGGGCGATCACGCCTGGAATAAAGTTCATCGATCCGTTCATTTCCGGGTTATAGAGCATGCTCAGTTGAGGCTGTATCTGGTAGGGTGGCGGGGTGCCGGCGTTCAGCTCGCCCTGGTAGTCGCCGATGATGGCATTGAGATAATTGGTCAGCGTGGTGGCCGTATTGGGATCGGAGGCATCAGCGATGATCTGCACCTGGGCTTTGTGGACGTGCATAAGGTCTTCATTAAAATGCGCCGGGAAGACGATCGCGCATTTGACCCTGTCCTGCCGGAAGGCCCGCTTCATCTGTTCATAGGAGAGGGCGGACTCTTCGACATCGAAATATTGACTTGCCGAGATGCTGGCGATGATCTGCTGCGAAGAGATATCCCGGGCATAATCGACCACGATGATCTTTGCGTGTTTTATTTCCGTCGTCAGGGCAAATCCGAAGAGCAATACCTGGATGACCGGCAGACCGAACATGATCAGGAGGGTCCGTTTGTCCCTGAATACATGATAAAATTCTTTTCGTACAAATACCAGGAATTGCTTCATGCGATAATTTTTTAATCGGCGCTACGTTTGGCGCCACGGGCCAGCGCATAAAAGACCTCGTCCATCGTGGCGGCCGAATATTTTTTCTTGAGGTTCGCCGGGGTGTCCAACGCGTCGATCCGTCCGTCCACCATGATTGAGATGCGATGGCAATATTCCGCCTCATCCATATAATGGGTCGTCACGAAGATGGTGATCCCCTTGTCCGACGCGTCATAGATCAGATCCCAGAACTGGCGCCGTGTCAGCGGGTCGACGCCCCCGGTCGGTTCGTCGAGGAAGACGATCTTCGGCTGGTGGATAATGGCCACTGAAAAAGCCAGCTTCTGTTTCCACCCCGGGGGAAGTTCGCCTACCAGTTTTTTCGCCTCTTTTTCCAGCCCGAGGCCCTTGATCAATTCATCCCCCTTCTCCCGGATCGCCTTATCCGACAGGCCGTATACACCGCCATAGAATTCGATATTCTCTTTTATCGTCAGGTTCTCGTACAGCGAGAATTTCTGGCTCATATAGCCGATATTCTTTTTGATCGACTCCTGCTGCTTGTATACGTTGAAACCTGCCACCATTGCCTCGCCGGAACTGGGATAGGACAATCCGCACAGCATCCGCATCACCGTGGTCTTGCCCGCGCCGTTGGCGCCGAGGAATCCATATATCTCGCCGGCTTCGACGTCAAAGCTGATCTTATCTACGGCGGTAAAGTCGCCGAAACGTTTGGTCAGGTCCTTGCAGACGATGGCTTTTTCGCTCATGGATTATTTTTTTTAGAGATTGACGTCCCGGGGTTGGAGGGATCGGAATGTGGATCGGGAGTTTCATCCGCATGTCGATCGGCATTTGCCTGCTCATTCGCCATCAGCCGGATAAAACAATCTTCGATCGTGGCCTCGATCTCTTTGATCTCCACGGCGTCATGCCCTTTTTGTACCAGCCAGTCTTTCAGGGCCGCGGGGTCGGGCATGGATACATGGAGCCATTCGCCAAAGGCATAACAGGATATCGTATCCGGATATTGACGGATGTCGAGTAATACTTTATGGAGCGCGTCCGCCTTGACCGCATAGAGCTTTCCGGGAAAAGACGCTACGATCCGCCGCGGCGTGTCGACGGAAAGTATCCTTCCTTTCTGGATCAGGGCGATGCGATCGCAAAGATTTGCCTCGTCCATATAAGGCGTGGAGACCAGGATGGTGATGCCCATCTCTTTTAACTTTTTCAGCATCTCCCAGAATTCCCTGCGTGACACCGCGTCGACCCCGGTGGTGGGCTCATCGAGCAAGAGCACTTCCGGTTTGTGTATAAGGGCGCAGCAAAGGGCCAGTTTTTGCTTCATGCCGCCCGATAATTTTCCCGCCCGCCTGTTGCGGAAAGGGCTGATCTGGTCATAGATATCTTTGATCACCGGATAATTCTCTGCGATGGTCGTACCGAAAAGGGTAGCGAAGAAATTGAGGTTCTCTTCGATGGTTAGATCCTGGTATAGGGAGAATCTTCCGGGCATATATCCTACCTGCCCCCGGATCTTGCGAAAATCTTTTGCCGTATCCAGCCCGGCGACGGTAGCGGAGCCCTGATCGGGCAGCAGCAGGGTGGTTAGTATGCGGAAAATGCTGGATTTCCCGGCGCCATCGGGGCCGATCAGGCCGAATAGCTCGCCTTTTTCGACCGAAAAGGAGACATCGGTCACGGCATGTATATTCCCCTTATCATAGGTTTTACTGATCCGGTCGAGCGTGACTTCGGATCCGGTCGATCGCCGGGGGGTGGATGTTAGTGCTTGCATAGTTTAAAATTTAACTTCCGCGTACATGCCGATCTTAAGAAACCCGTCATTCTTTACCCTGACCTTGATGGCATAGACCAGGTTGGCCCGCTCGTCCTTTGTCTGGATGGTCTTGGGAGTGAATTCGGACTTGTCAGAGATCCAGGTCAGCGTGCCGGTATATTGTTTGTAGCTCTTGTCGCCGGCGTCGATCCTTATCTGCACGGCTTGTCCCAGCCTGATCCCCGTCAATTGGTCGCCCGTGATATAGGCCCTGAGGATCAGGGTATCGAGATTGGCGATCTTATACAAGGCCTTACCGACGGTGGCGACTTCCCCTTGCAGCGCGTAATTCGTGAGGACGGTTCCGGTAACGGGATTGACGATCTCCCCCTTGCTGATCTGATCCTGGTATTGAGCGACCGATTTTTCCAGCGGGGAGGATTCGCTAAGCACGCTGCGGTTCTGGTTGGCGATATTGGTCTCTTGCACCGATAGTTGCTGTTTGGTGACCCCGATCTGTTTTTGCAACTGGTCGATGCCGGCATTGATATCATCCAACTGCTTTTGGGTCGCGGCATCCGCCTTGACCAGGTTTTCCGTCCTTGTCTTTTCCCTTAACTGCTGGTCGAGCTGCGCCTGTTGGACGGCAAGCTGTTTCCTGACGAGTTCCATTTGTGGCCGGGGGTCGATCGTGCGTTCGTGGAGGGCCCGGATGGATGCCTGCGCCTGTTCTTTTTGTAGGAGGGAACCGGTGACGTCGATCTGGCCGACGGTGATGCCTTTCGATAGGGTTCCTCCTTCCTGCACGGCATAAGAGATCAATTGGCCGTTCTGTTGCGCGGAGACGATAGTCTCGTCGGCCTCGAAATTACCCGAAGCGTTGTATCCGTCCTGTTTGTTCGAACAGGACGCAATGAAGGCCACGGCGGCGAGCAGGATGGCGGCGATAGATAGTTTAGGTAAATAGTTCATTGCAGATTTATTTTGAGCGTATTAGTATTTATCAGTTTTCGTTGGAACGTCGGTTTTCTGACCGATCGTCTTTTCTGACGGATCGCCCCGTCAATTACCCGAAGTCGTTTTGGTATTGTATTGGGATTGCAGGAACTCGATCCGATGCAGGCTTAGGCTCTGCCTGGCCTGGCTTTCGGCATTGACCTGGGTGACATAATCATGCGAAGTGATGACGCCATTCAGCAATTGCGCGAGAGCGGCGGCTTTTACCGAAGCCCTCAATTCGATGATCCGGTCGTCCTGTGCGGCAAGCGTCTCGTATTTGTCCGATTCCGCATTTTGCCTGGTGAGGGTCAGACGGGTATTGAACAGGAAAGTCTCTTTTTGTATATCAAGATCCTTCCTGTCAACAGCAAGCAGGCGTTTGTCATTCTTATTGGTATAGAGTCCGGATAGCGACCAGGCGAATCGGACGCCGCCGAGCGCCCAGAAACCAAAATCGTTGGAAATAAAATTCAGGGTCGGGCGGCCATAAGCACCCTGTGCAAAGGCGCTGACCTTGGGCATATAGGCGAGCTGCAATTGCCGCTCCTGAATATCGAACGCCCGTTTGCGGTAATCGAAAAGTGCCAGTTCGGGCCTTTTGATCTCCGCAGCCCCTGTGACGGGAGCAGGAGTTACGAGGGCCGTGTTTTCGTCCAACGGCTTGTTGATAAATAAAGAGAGCATCTGCGCATAGGCTTTGCGCGTGGCCCGCAGTTCGGTACTATCCTGTTCCGTGCGGAGCACTTCGGCCTTCAGTTCGTCCAGGTTGCTGTGCAGTGCAGTGCCGTTGGCGACGGAAGCCTGCATTTTATCCACCCCATTCAGCAGGTCGGATCGCTGCAGCGTATTCAGCCGGAGCTGTTCGTCGATGAGCAGGATGCCGAAAAAAAGCTGGTTGATGCGGTCTTTGAGTGCATAGAGATCGACTTCGAGGCTCTGGAGATGGATGTCTTCGTCGGCCATCCTGGATTCCCGCTGATATTTGATGGCGCCCGCGTCATAGATCGTCTGGTCGATCTCGGCCTGTACTTTATACTGATCCTTGCTGTATACGGGCAGGGTGGTGCCGGGTATTTTGAAAGGGAAGGCGATCGTCTCGCTTTGATAAGTAGCCTGCCCCGAGAAATTCAACTGGGGCAGCCATCCCTTCGATGCGTTGTCGAGCGAATATTCACGGGTATGACGGATAAGTTCCCTTTGCTGAATGAGCGGATAGTTCTGCGCGGCCAGGTCATAGCAGGCTTGAAGGGTTAGGCTCGCCGGCCGGCCCGGGTCTGCCCTATCTGCGATCGGCAAGGCCGCAGATGGGGCAGGGGATTGAGCCCCGGCCCTTGCCCAGCAGCAGGCCAGCAAGAGGATAAGGGCGACACTCGCATTTTTCATTTTGATTGATGGTTTCATTTTAATCATTTGATTAAATCCTGGATAAATTTTTTTCCCGGTCTTACCCTTATTTTGCGGCGATCATTTTTTTGATCCATTCCGGGATCATTTTTTTTCGTTCTTCCATGATCTGTGTAAATTCCTGTTCGTCGAATTCGCCCACCCAGCGGATCATCGGGGCGGCGACGAAGGGGAAGATAGTCATCGAGAAAATATTCATGATGATATGTATGGGATTGATATCGGTTCGTTCCTGCCGGGCCAGTTCTTCGATGAGTTGCTGCATGAAATAGGACTTGCGGAGGATCTCGCGAAGGAACCCGCGGGCCTGCAGTTTTTTCGGATCGGATCGGATCTCGTTGAGCACGAACATGGGCAGGTCGGGGTTGGCGACGATCTGGCTGATATAGAAGCCGACGATCTGCTCTATTTTTTGGTCGAGCGAGCTACTCTTGTCGTTGAACAGGTTGCGCGCCCCATGGATGAATTGTCCGAAGTTCTCCAGCATGACCAGGTCAAAAAGCTTTTCCTTGCTGCGGAAGTAGTAATTCAGCAAGGCGAGATTGATCCCAGCCGCTTCGGCGATGTCGCGGGTACGGGTGGCGGAATAGCCTTTCCGGGTGAAGAGCTGACGCGCGGCGGCCTTGATCTTCTCTTCGGTGCTGAGATCCTTCGTTTTCTCTTGCTTCATGTTCTCCTGCTTCGTGCTTTCCTGCGGGATCTTTGTATTTTCCTGCCGCCTATTTTTTGATGACTTTTCCATGGGGGCCGCGTTTTGGAGGGGGACATCCCCGCTTCCGGGGCAAAGATAAAGCCCTTTTTCCGGTTTAAACAAATATTTTAATCAAATGATTAAAAACTTCAGACCTCTGCCAGGGGCCCCCTGCGGTGCAGCGCTAAAGGGTTCTACTTATTTAAAAATGAGTAACCGGATAGGAAATGATTTTTTGTCAATCGATTGAATTATTTCAATATTGTCTCTACATTTGAAACTGTTGGTTTGATAATTAAGGCGTTTTTGTCTCCTGTAAACCTATCCTGGCCGGTTGGGGCAATTACGGTTTCTGCAGGGGGTATGTCGTTCAGGCATGTTGCCCGGCGGGTGATAAAGGTTGATTGAGAGGGATGTACGGATACTAAAGAGGGGGTATAATTGTTTGCATAACCGCGTTGGCGGCAAATGCGCCCTATATCTTTTTGATTATTAATTTACTATAAAAAATAAAAATAAACGGGTAGAAAATTTTTTTCAATCGATTGAATTTTCTAGATTTGGTGATCGATTGCGTTTTTGATACCTGTGTCGAAGAAAACAAAGTTCATTCTCACACTAAAACACTGCTTAATGAAACGATGTTTGCCAAAAGGGAATACCAGCTATTCCCATGACCGCCGCTCAAGGCGTTTGAAGTCTTTCTTAATTTCTTTCTTTTTCCTGGGTTGTATCCTTTCTTCCGTAGCAGGATATGCCCAACAACAGACCACGGTGACCGGTAGGGTCATGGCGGGCGATTCTGCGATCGGCGGCGCGACCGTGCAGATCAAAGGGCACAGGGGAGCTGTGCAGACGACGCCGGACGGAAGGTTCACCATCGATGCGCCGAAAGGCTCTACTCTGTTGATCACCTTTGTCGGCTTTGAGCCGCAAGAGGTTAAAGCCGGCTCCGAATTTGCGGTCGTTCGTTTGAACCAGTCCATCGAGCAGGGCAGCGAAGTGGTCGTGGTCGGGTATGGCGTACAGAAAAAAGCTACGCTGACCGGTTCCATTTCTCAGGTTTCCGGATCGGAGATCGCGGTGAGCCCCTCTCCCAACGTAGGCGCCTCCCTGGCGGGTAAGCTGCCGGGTCTGATCGTCAACCAAACCAGTGGCGAACCCGGTAAGGATGATCCCAATTTACTCATTCGCGGGATGGCTACCCTTCCTGGCCCAGCGGGCTCACCGGTGAACTCAGGACCACTCATTATCATCGATGGAGTGGAGCGTAGCGGGCTTACCCGTCTGGACCCGGATGATATCGAGTCTATTTCCGTATTGAAGGATGCCTCCGCCGCCATCTACGGTGCGCGCGCGGCAAACGGCGTCATTCTGGTGACCTCCAAATCGGGGCACAAGGGCAAGACCGTATTCGATTTCAATTACAATTATGGGATTCAGAATGTGACGAAGATCCCCAAGATGCTGGATGCGCCCACTTATATGCAGGTATACAACGAAGGCTTGTTCTACCGCGAAAATCGCCCGACGTCGGGGTTCACGCCATTTTATACGGATTCGGTGATCGCGGTAACCAAGGCTGGAACCGATCCGGTCAACTACCCGAATACCGACTGGGTTAAGGCCGTGCTAAAATCCTCCCATGTGCAGAAGATCGGCATACAGGCCAGCGGTGGTTCCGATGCCGTCCGTTATCTGCTGTCCTTCGGTACGACGACCCAGGATGGCGATTTCAAGCATGTCCCCGATAATTATGGACAATATAATATGCGTCTGAAGCTTGATGCGGACATCGCACCCAACCTAACCGTTGGCGCGAACATCTCGGGTATTTTCAGCGATGCGACCTACTCTTCGGTTACCGGGCAGCCTGATGTCGGAGTCGCAGGTGGCACAGGCGTTAACTTCGTCAATATCTTACAGTCGAACCCAACCCTGGTCGCGATATATCCAAACGGAGACATCGCCGGCGGACGGTTAGCCCAAAGCCCGCTGCTGCTGGATCAAGAAGGTTATAACAAGGTCAGCAACAGCTCGATCTATTCTACGTTTACGGGTACTTACCGGGCCCCCTTCCTAAAGGGTCTGCGGGCAGACGTTTCCTATAACTACGATATCGCGAACCAATTCGAGAAGGAGTGGCAGATACCTGCTTACTACTATTCCTACAACGTAAATACGAAAAACTACGACAAATTGTTGCAGAATAGCGTTGTCCAGGATAACGATATATACAACAAATGGACGACCCAGCTGACTAACTTCAGGTTGAGCTATGAGCGAACCGTCGCCAGCCATCACCATATAACGGCGATGATTGGGGCCGAACAGCAATACAATACCAATTCCTTTTCCAATGCCGGCCGTAAGAATTTTGTGAGCACGGCTATTCCGCAGCTCAATGTAGGTAGCACGGCGCCTGCGGATCAGAGTGTCAGCGGGAGCGCTTCTGCCGGCGCCTACAATAACTATTTTGGCCGTCTGAACTATGACTTCGCGTCCAAATACCTGCTGGAATTCTCCTTCAGAGACAATGGTTCGCAGATCTTTCCCGAGGGTAAGCGTTATGGCTTCTTCCCGGGTGGTTCGGCAGGATGGGTCATGTCGGAAGAGAAGTTCATGCATAATATCCCCGCCATCACCTACCTGAAACTAAGGGTTTCGCACGGCGAATTGGGTAATGACCGGGTTCTGCCATACCAATACCTGCAATCTTATACTTTTGGAAGCAACTACGTATTCGGGAGCGGCGACGTACCGGGGATCACTCCTGGCGTGGTGCCCAATGCGGATATTACTTGGGAAGTGAGTAAGAAGACAGACTTAGGCGTGGTGGCCACGCTGTGGAATGGCTTGTTGGGTATCGACGCTACCTATTTCATAGAGCATCGTTCAAATATCCTTGTACAGCCAAATCTTTCAACAGGCCAGAGCTATGGTTATCCAGGTCTGCCCGACCAAAATACCGGTATCGTGTATAATCATGGTTATGAACTGGTCCTGACCCACAGACAGACATTCAAGGACTTCTCCTACTCCCTTTCGGCAAACTTCAACTATGCCAGGAACAAGATCATCAATATGGATGAAACGCCTCATTCAGAGCCATGGCTGAATAATACGGGTCATCCCGTCGGTGCCGGGGCGTATTATAAGACCGTCGGGATATTCAAGGATCAGGCCGACCTGACCAAGAATGCCAATCAAGCCACTAACAGTTCCCAGGTAGGCGATCAGAAATTTGCGAACCTGAGCGGCAGCAATCAGATCACGGCGAATGATGCATTCATTTTCGACTATACGGCCATCCCAGAGGAGACCTTTGGCCTGACCTCGATCTTCCGTTATAAAGCCTTTGATCTGAACCTCTTCTTCTATGGGCAGTCCAAAGTGTACAATTATGACGGCGTATTTGCCAACCTGGGCAGTACCGACTTCTCCAACGCCATGGTGGCGAGGGCGACCGATCGCTGGTCGGTAAATAATATCAACGGCAGCCTGCCCCGTGCCAGCGAATCGACGCCCGGGAATAGCACCCTTTACCTGAAGGATGCGACCTTTATCCGGCTTAAGACGGCGGAGATAGGTTTTACCCTGCCCCATGACATCATCGCCCGGACGCATACCTTCACCAACGTGCGGTTCTATGTAAGTGGGTTCAATGTGCTGACCTGGGCCAAGGCTATCAAATATGCCGATCCCGAGATCAGCGGAAATTCTACCGCCTACCCTCAGCAACGCATCATAAATTTCGGAGCCTCTGTAAAATTTTAAATAGGTCAAAAAATAAATCGTAAAGTATGAAAAAGTTAATTTTAATAACGATCCTGATCAGCACCCTGGTGGCCTGCCGCCGGGATGCGCTGAACATTGCCCCGCAGGACCGAATATCGGAGACGGCGGTATGGACGGATCCGAACCTGGTCGGCGCCTATGAAAATAACCTGTACAATGGGGTCCCGCACGGGTTTTACATCCACATGATCTCCAAATACAGCGATGAGGCGATCAATACGGCGCCCTGCTGCGGTGCGGATATCTTCGCTCGGAATACCTATAACCCCGACAATATCACAGGGGCCAATGGGGGCGATTTCTGGGGCGCTTATATGTACTACTGGACACTAGGCTACCAGTATATCCGCCAGGCGAACATTTTCCTGCAGAAGATGGCCGATCCGAATTCAATCAGCTTCAACAACAAACAGCAACTGGTCGGAGAAGTACATTTCCTGCGTGCCTTTATGTATTTCAACCTGATCGAAAGATATGGGGGAGTGCCCATCGTAGATACGGTGTACAACCTGGGCGATAGCACCAATTTCGTGCGGTCTACCTTCGATCAGTGCGTTACGCATATCCAGAATGATCTCAATGTGGCGAAGGCCTTGCTTCCGAAGCGATACCTGGCTACCGACGCCAATTTTGGCCGTGCTACACAGGATGCCTGTCTCGCCCTCAATTCCCGGCTGACGCTATATGCCGCTTCGCCCCTGTTCAATACCAGCAACGACATAGCTAAATGGCAGGCCGCTTCTGATGCTGCGGATTCGCTCCTGAACGCCGGATATTCCCTGTATCCCGATTACCGGACCCTCTTCAACCAGCCCAGCGGCAGCGACGAAAGCGAGTATATATTCTCACGCCAGTTCACGACAGCCAACGGCACCCAATACCCGATGCACAACCTGGGCCGCCGCTATGGCGCCTATGGCGGCTGGTGGGCCAGCAACGGGCCTTCGCAGAACCTGGTAGACGACTACGATATGGCCACGACCGGCGAGCCTCCCTTCACCTGGACAGGTGGCGGACAGGGTGCGACGACGGCGGCTACCCAGTCGCCCAATCCTACCTCAGGCTACGATCCGAACCATCCTTACTGGAACAGGGACCCGCGTTTCGACGCGACCGTTCTTCATGATTCGGCTACGTACCATGGGGATACCACTTTTGAATGGATCTCATCGGACGCCAAGTCCTGGGGTTTCGATTCTTACAAACAAAGTAGCGATAACCCCGAAGGTGGATATATCCTGAAAAAATTCATGCCTGATGCCGCGCCGCTGAACTGGTCTACTTTTTATACGACCCCATGGCCATACTTCCGCCTGGCGGAGATCTATCTGAACTATGCGGAGGCGCAATTCCACCTCGGCAATGAAGCGGTCACCCGCCAGTATATCAATATGGTACGGGCGCGGGTAGGTATGCCGGCGATTCCAGTCACCTATACCGGTACGGCTTTATGGAACCGTTTGGTCAACGAGCGTCGGATCGAGCTGGCTTTCGAAGGACACCGTTTCTTCGATGAACGGCGTTGGCTCATTGCCGGCGACATCGAGAACCGGCCGATACGCGGGATGAGTGTCATCAAAAACCTGGCGACAGGCGTGACGACCTATACACCCGTCACCTGGCTTCAGAAGATACCCTATAATCCCGAGATGAACTTTATTCCCATCGAAAGGGCGGAGACCAAGCGGGAATCCGGTGTATCGCAGTCACCCGGATGGAATTAAGATCGATCGGTAAAAACGTTCTTGGTTTAAGTTTCTCATATCGTAAGCAATAGTTTTGATGGAATGAAGGCCAATGTCCATTGGCCTTTTTCCTTTTTTTTACTACCGCGCTTTTTGAATGAACTAACGATCGTCCGCCTGAAGGCGCCTTTTATTGCCGCCGGGAACTTTGGCGGATGCGAATTTCCGACGGGATGACGATCGTTTCCGTTTTTGGCATCTCGTCCCGTTCGTAAATGTGCTGGAAATAGAGCTGGGCGGCTTTTCGCCCGAGCTCTACGCTGTGCTGATCGACCGTGGAAAGCGAGGGCGTCACGAGCTGCGAAAAGGTCTCATCGGCGAAGCCGAAAACGCCTAGTTCGGATGGGATCTTGATGCCGATAGCGGCAGCGGCGTCCATGACGCCCAGATATCGGCGCTCGGCGGTTCGAGGCCGCGATCTAAGGCCAGCTGGACCACGCGATCCGGCGCCCG
>OLLP01000509.1_pt1 | contig 12451 bp, 13 predicted proteins | sample 1604561 | NCBI WGS metagenome assembly OLLP01 (sample SAMEA104055722, study PRJEB20765) | soil metagenome | isolation source: soil | reverse complement strand
GTATTTGCCCAGGGGAACGGGTTGGTATGACTATTGGACGGGGAAGCGTTATCCCGGTGGCAGGATTCATGCCGATGCGCCGCTGTACCGGATGCCGATCTTTGTCCGGGCGGGTTCGGTCGTGCCGATGGGCCCTATGGTGCAGTCGACGGCGGAGGCAACGGGCGACAGCCTGGAGATCAGGGTATATACCGGCGCTGACGGGCAGTTCACCCTGTATTTCGACGAGGGGGACGGATACAATTATGAAAAAGGGAAATATCAGGAGATCCCCCTCAGGTGGGATGATCATCGGCGGGTCTTATCTATTGGAGCCGCGTCAGGCAGCCTTGCAGGCGCTTTGAAGCAGCGGGTGTTTCGCATAGTTCGGGTGGATGGAGCGGAGCAGGCGCGGGCAGTGCGGACGATCCAGTATGCCGGGACGGCGATGAATGTTGCCTTTTGACCTTGCCTGCCACTGAAAATAAAATCCTTCCTGGGAACTTTTGGTTAGCTGCCCCATGCTATATTCGCATCCTGAATATAGCGGCATGAAAAAAAACATATTATTCTTCCTTTTGCTTGCGCTCAATACCTCCCTCTCCTTAAAGGCCGAGGTTAAGTCGTATCAAAAGACGGCCATCGGCGTGGATTTCGTACTGGATAAGGGATTGATGCAGGTGGATATCGTCAACGCCGACGTGGTTCGGGTCAGGTATACCTCCCTGGACGCCTGGGCCGAAAAGCAATCCCTGGTGGTCACCGGGGCTTTGCCGGACAGGTCGGATTTTACCGTTACGGAAAATACCAAAGAGATCATTATCGCTACCGCGACCTTGAAGCTGGTAGTGAACCGGATTACCAACGCCATTGCCTATACCGATCTGTCGGGCCAAACGATCCTGGCGGAGGCCGGGGCCGAGGGCAAGTCCATGCAAGCCGTCACTATAGTCGGGGACAATACCTATAATTGCGAGACAAAGTTCAGCTCCCCCGGCGACGAGGCGCTTTTCGGGCTGGGCTGTCATCCGCTGGATACCGGTTCCGTCAATTACAAGGGCCGCAACCAGAGCATGCTCATTAAGTACATGACCGGCGCCATTCCGGTGATGCTGTCCACCAGGGGCTACGGATTGTTATGGGACAACTATTCCGCCTCGAAATTTTATGGGGCGGAGGGGGGCAATACCCAATTCCGCTATGTCTCGGAGAGCGGCAATATGATCGACTATTATTTTTTCTATGGTCCTTCCTTCGACCATATCATCGATAACTATCGAGACCTGACGGGCAAGGCGCCGATGTACCCGAAATGGAGTTTCGGATTGTTCCAGTCGCAGGATCGTTATAAGAGCCAGGCTGAGATATTATCGGTGAAGGATAACTATCGCAATAATCATATCCCGGTAGACGCCGTCGTGCAGGATTGGTATTGGTGGTCGCCGCTGCCGATCGGAGCGCACGTGATGAACGCGGAACGCTATCCCGATCCGAAAGCCATGATCGACGAACTGCACCGGGATCATCTGCACGCCATGATCTCCATCTGGCCGGTATTCGGGAAGGGTACCCTCGATTTCGACGCCTTGCAGAGGATGGGCGGATTGACGAGCATCACCTGGGATAATTTCGTGACCAAGACCTTCGATACCTATTATGACGCACATAATCCCAGGGCAAGGGATCTTTACTGGGCGCAGGCCAGGGATAGCGTTGTCAAGCGTTATGGCTGGGATGCCTGGTGGGTTGATCAATGCGAACCCGATAATGGGGAGTTGTTGGACGAACGGCGCAAGGCTCTCTTTTCGGTAGGCAAGGGTATCGATTATTTCAATACCTATTCGCTGGAACACGCCAAGGGACTTTATAAAGGCTGGAGGAACGATATCCCCGGCAAACGCGCCTTCTTTTTGATCAGGCAGGCATTCGCCGGCTCGCAGGGCAATGCGGCGACCTTATGGTCTTCGGATGTCACCGCCACTTTTGGCGCCCTGAAGAGCCAGATCCCTCAGGCTATCAATGCCTGTGTGTCGGGCATTCCTTATTGGACCTCCGATATCGGCGGATACATTTCCCATACCGACCCCGAGGGCATACCGGATTGGTCGAAGCCGTTGAACCGCGAACTCTTCGTCCGCTGGTTCCAGTTCGGTGTCTTCTCGCCCATTTTCCGGATCCATGGCAAGGGCGAAAGGGCCCTCTTTTCAAAGAACTGGGATGACCGTACCAGGGCCGTTCTTTTAAAATATGACCAGTTGCGGTATCGTCTGCTGCCCTATGTCTATTCACTGGCAGGGGCGGTAACGCAGATCAATTATACGCCGATGCGTTCGCTGGCCTTTGATTTCAGGGAGGACAAGGCAGTATATGGCATACGGGATCAATATATGTTCGGCCCCGCCTTTATGGTCAACCCCGTTACCCGGCCACTGTATAATGGCGCTCATGCTGCCGATGAAGCCAAAAGCAGGGAGGTCTATTTGCCAAAAGGGGCGTCATGGATCGATTTCTGGACGGGCAGGCGTATGGAAGGAGGAAGTTCGGTGACGGCAGACGCGCCGCTGGACATATTACCCTTATACGTAAAGGCGGGTTCGATCGTACCGATGGGACCTTACCTGGAATATGCTACGGAAAAGCCTGCCGACACAATCGAACTGCGCATCTATCCCGGAGCGGATGGGAAGTTCACCCTTTATGAGGATGAAAATGACAATTACGATTACGAGAAAGAGCAGTTTTCCACCATTGGCTTTACCTGGATCGATCATAGCCACGAACTGACCATCGATAACATCGAAGGGTCATTCCCGGGCATGATGAAACGTCATGTGTTCAATATCGTCCTGGTGAAAGAAAACAAGGCCACAGGAGTAAGCCCCGCGTCCAGGTTCGATAAGAGCGTCGTTTATGAGGGCAAGGAGATGAAGATCAAAATATGAATACCGCACAAACCAGGCTCAGCTCAGTAATCCGTTGATGCGTTTGTAGAGATCGGCGAAATCAAAGGGCTTTGTGAGGTACTCGTTCATTCCCGATCGCAGGCATTGGATCTGTTCGCCTTTCATGGCGGTGGCCGTCATGGCGATGATGGGGGTCAGCAGATGCAGGTCGTTCCGTATATATTGGGTGGCCTCATAGCCGTCCATCTCCGGCATTTGCAGATCCATGATGATCAGATCGACGAAATTTCCTTTCTTTAAATATTTTATGGCCTCAGCGCCGTTGTTGACTATTTCGACCGTCCCGCCTGCCTTGGTTAGCACATAGTCGATCAGTTTCTGGTTGATCTCATTGTCTTCCGCAACGAGGAAATTCTTCCCGGCCAGCAGATTGCTATAATCGGTTATCGAGGCTGTCGCAGCCGGTTGTATATACGGGTTTGCATCATATCCGTAGGGCAGATAAAAATTAAAGACCGACCCCTTTCCGGGCGCGCTGCTAGCACTGATCTCCCCTCTCTGCAAATGCACCAACTGTTTGCAGATCGTAAGGCCCAACCCTGTCCCTCCATAACGCCGTGAAGTGTCTCCACCCGCCTGAGAGAAGCTATCGAATATATAGGGAAGCGCTTCGGCCGGGATACCGACGCCGGTATCCGTAATGGTGAAAGAAAGCACGACCTCTGCCTCTGATCGTCGTTGCAAGGCAACCCCGACACGGATACTTCCCTCATCCGTGAATTTTATGGCATTGCCGATCAGGTTGATCAATATTTGATTCAATCGATGCGGGTCGCCCGTCAGCCTTTCGGGTATAGCCTTGTCCAGGTCAGCATGGAGCGACAACCCTTTTTTCTTCAGGCGGTGTTCGAAAATGGCTATCGCGCTGGCCAGCACATCTTTGGGGCTGAAATTTATTTTCTCGATATTGAGCTTGCCTGCCTTGATCTTGGAGAAATCCAGGATATCGTTGATAATGACCAGGAGGTTATTGACCGAGCTTTTGATGATGCCGGTCAGTTCATGCTGCTTGTCCGAGAGCGGCGTATCCATGAGCAGATCCGTCATTCCTTTGATGCCATTCATCGGCGTCCTGATCTCGTGGCTCATATTGGCCAGGAATTGCTCCTGCATTTGTTTGGCTTCTTTGGCCTCGCTGATCGCTGCTACGAGCTGTTCCTGCACCTTTTTGCGACGGGTGAACTCTTTGTTGAGCTGGACCAGGATGATGAAGATGAACAAAAAGCCTAAAAATCTCGCGACGACCAGGCCATAGGCCACCCTTCTGTCGATGGTCTCATTTAAACTTTTCCGTTGTGCCAGCAGGTCTCTTTCTTCCCGCATCATGGAAAACAGGAGTTTCTTTGCCGCCTCGGCTCCCGTTGGAGAAGGGCTGTGAAACCAGGTGCGCAACAGGGCGATATGACCGAGCTGGCCGCTATCGTCGCTGGTAAGCCGTTGCAGGGAATCGAGTTTCTGGTTGAGCGCAGGGCCGGCAGCCTGTCCGTCGACCGGATCGAGTAATTGCTGGATCGTGACAATGGCTTCGTAGGTCCGACTGATACCGAGATTTGCCTCCTCGATACTTTTTTCGCTGATATAGATCAGGCGGCTTGCCACGGCCATGGAGAAGATCGAAAATAAGAGCAGCCAGGTTATTTTGGGATATATGGTGATTCGAATGGCCATTGGATCGGGAAATGGGATATATCCATTAACGCAAAATGCCATATTAGATTATCTGCCAGTCATTTCCAGGACGGATATTTGTTTTGTTCATGTGAAAAAGAGGGAGTTATTAATCTCATTTTAATGCGGCCGGGAAGGCAGGAAGGTCTCAAGCCATTCATTCCTGAACTTTCCTTTCGGGTCATATTGCCTCACCAGCCTGGTAAAATCGGGGAGTTTTTCATAGAGCGTGCTGATCCGTTGCGGGGGGACGGTGAACAATTTTCCCCAATGGGGCTTTGCGTTGAATGGGGCCAGCCGTTCTTCGATAAGGGGCAACAGGCGGCTGACGGCGGACCAGTCCTGTTCCCAGGTAAAATGAATAGCTGTGCTTGGCTGCCGGTAACAGGGGCTCATCCAAAGCTCGTCGGCGGCGATGGAACGGATCTCGGAGATCAGCAGGTGAGGGGATATCTTTTCATGGAGCTGCTCAAGGGCCTGGACGGCCTCATAAGACCTGTCCCTGGGAATGAAATATTCGCTTTGGAGCTCCTTCCCGCTGCTGGGCATGAAATCCATTCTGAAATGGGGTAGGCGTTCATGCCAGGGACCGGGTTCGCCCATTTGCCGGGTACAGTGCTCGGCCGGTATGTCCCGAATCGGATGGAGGTCGGCAACCGCCGCCCTGGCCCCGAAAAAATTTGCCGTGTAGGCTTGCTCACCCCTGCTCTTTATCCATACTTCATTGATATTCATATTACGCCAATCCGTAAACAAGCTAACGCTGTACCCCGCCGACATGATCTCGTCAAAATGATGTTCCAACTGATGCAGGGGAAGGTTCTCGTACACGTATTGACGCATCTGATAGGCCGGCTCGACGTCCAGGGTGAGATCGATCACCACGCCCAGGGCTCCCAGGTTGACCACTGCGCCCGGGAACTCCTCTTTGTCCTTGTCGCGGGATAAGTTGACGATCTCTCCCGAAGCAGTGATAAAAGTCATCGCTCGGACGACGCTTGACAGGTTGCCATTCTTCGTTCCAGAGCCATGCGTGGCCGTCGCGCAGCCGCCGGCTACGGATATATGCGGTAAGGAAGCGAGGTTATGCAGGGCATATCCCTGGCCGTTAAGCCAGGATGCCAGTTCACCGTACCTGACCCCGGCTTCTACCGTGACGGAGCGGTTGGCCTTGTCGAGGACCATCTTGCCGAGGGCGTTGAGCGACACGAAGTGATCCCTGGAATCCGCGATACTATTGAAGCAATGGCGCGTGCCAAGGACTTTGAGACGGTCGTATTTTTTTACCAGTTCGCGTGCCTCCTCTACGGATCCGGCCTGTAACAGAGACGATGTGCCGTAGGTAAGATTGCCGGCCCAGTTGATCAGGGGCCCGGTCGTGACGGGAGCGATAGCGGGAGATTGTGCCCTCATATATGGGCGGCAAGTTACCGATTTTACCGGGGAAGGCTGCTGGGATTGATCTGTGGCATTATATATTTATTTTGAAAAAACCGTATTATTAGAAAAAACAATACTTTTGCTAGCAATTATAACCCATAAACAGATAATAATGAACAAAGCTGAATTGATCGAAAAGATCGCCGGGGATGCTGAAATCTCCAAGAAACAGGCTGCTTCCGCCATTGACTCTTTTACTGATGCAGTGGCCAAGACCCTGAAAAAAGGCAACAAAGTCACATTGGTTGGCTTTGGCACTTTTTCGGTTTCTAAGAGAGCTGCACGTACGGGCCGCAATCCGCAGACCGGCGCAGCTATCAAGATCAAAGCCAAAAAAGTTGCTAAATTCAAGGCTGGCGCTGAATTGGCTTCAAAGGTCTAAATTATTTGATCGTTGATCCTGATCGGGCCCGGTTCATTAATGAACCGGGCCTTTTGTTGCCTATCAGGTTTTATACGATCTGATGATTAAGGTTAACCTCCCGCGAAGATGCCCATCTTATTACCTTCGGTATCTATAAAGACCGATACGTACCCTGCGCGATTTTTTGTCTTGGGTAGGATTATTTTTCCACCGGCATCTTCGATGCGCGCAATTGCCTTATCGATAGATGGATTTGCATTAAGATAGATAATTATCCCTTCCCCGGAAGGCTTCAGCCTGTCGCCTTTGAACAAATTTCCCGATACCATATCAGAACGTCCCATGGCGCCTTCCGCAAGCCTTGGGAAAAGAGCCATCTCTTCATTTTCTTTTTCCCCCTTTGCGTCTGCCAGTTCAATATCGAGAACAGTCTCATAAAATTCCTTTGCGCGTTTCATATCCCTGACCGGGATCTCGAACCAGGTCACGGCGTTGGTATTTGCGGTTAACTTACTCAGGTTCTTTGTCTTGCCGGGCGCTTCCGCCGAGGGCGCATGTGCGTGTTTAGTTTGCATAAAATGAAATTTAAATTTTCAATAAGCCAATGTCCAAAAAAACTATGCCAGGTGTGATGTCGATCCGGCATTCCTTGCGTGGCATGATTTTTTAACTATCAAGATAAACATGTATTATTTATGTCAGATCTGCAACTAAAAGGGAAATGGAATGAATTGAAAGGCAAAGTCAAAAAAGCTTATGCCGATCTTACTGAGGATGATCTTACCTACGAGGACGGGAAAGACGACGAGTTTTTGGGAAAACTTCAACAAAAGACGGGTAAGACCAGGGACGAACTTGTTAAATGGCTTAAAAAACTTTAGCGTATTAATGTCTATGAGGCGGGAATCTTTACCCCATGTGGACAATTTTGATCAATCCGGGCTTTGTGCCACGAAAGCTTTTATAAACGATAATTAATCTTAAACCCGCACTTTATGAAAAAGACGATCCTGATCCTGGGAACTATCCTTGGGTTATTCTCTTGCAGCAAATACCAGGCTCCGCCCGGTAGCAGCAACCCAGTCGAGCAGAGCAGCACTGCTCAGGTAAATTCTATCGCTTTGTACAGCCCGGTCTCCAAAAATCTGACGAAGTATTTATTTGCTTATGACGCGAACGGTAACTTCATCAGGTTGAGCTACAGCAGTTACGATACGGCCGGCGGGGTCGCTACACTCGATACCGGCGCCTATTATTTTATCATCGACCCGTCCACCCGCCTCGCGTCATCATATACGTTGGTATGGAATAAGGCCAATACCGGCGCAGCCAGCGAAACGCATGACCTGTTTTTCGACGATCAAAAAAGACTGATAAAAGATACGCTGATCACTGGTCAGGCGAGCTCGGGCGATAATGCCTCGTTCTCTTTCCTGTATCCTGCCGGTGGGATCGTTTCCTATAGATATACGATGAATGCTTATGACAGTGTAAATAAAACCAATGGATGGGGTGTGAGCGGTATCGATAGCATAAACCTCTCTAATGGGAATATCCGGACCCAGTATGAATATGCTCAGAACGGATCGGCCTGGGTGATGGCCTATTCCTATGTCGTAAAAAATTATTCTCTATATGCAAACCCCTTGCATGGCCTGGATCAATTTTCGGGGCTTGGCGCTCTTTTGCGTAATTACAATGCCCTTGACTGTATCTCGAAAAGCCTTCCTGCGGATGGCATGACGAGCTGGACAGCGGATGCCAATGGCCGCGTCATGAGTGGGTTGGGGGCAGACGGAAGTATAACTACCTATACCTATAAGTAACATCATTCAAACCATACCGTACGAATCAAAGATGACCCGGCGCCGGAAGGAGCCGGGTTTTTTATCGGACCGATCCGGCAGTTGCCGCCATTTTATTCAGTGTCATTAAATTCTTTGGTGCATCGCCTGCCATCGTATTGTTGAAATAGGCATAGACATTCTTTCCCTTTGCAAGCGAGCCGCCGATATGGCCAGCTTTCTCCCGGAGAAAGGCGTCGGGATAACTTCCTTTATAATCGCCATTCGGGCCATGGAAACGCAAATAAACGAACGGGCCGCGGTCGTAGAATTTATCGTCATCCAAAAATGGCTTATCGTGCCAGGCCAGGGCGGCTCCAAAACTATCCAACAGGGAATAGACTTGCTGAGTATACCAGCTGCTGTGGCGCAATTCCACGGCGATCTGCCAGGCATTGCCCGGATTGAATTTTTGCAATTCTTTCAAAAGGCCTTCCAATTGGCCGATATGTGAACCCGCGATACCGGCAGGTAGCTGCACCAATAAAGCGCCTTTCTTTCTTCCGACATGGTCGGCTACCTGCATGAACCTGGCAACCTGTTCAGCTGTGAAGGCGAAATTTTTTGCATGGGTGATCTCCCGCCATAATTTCAGAGTAAAACGAAAGCCTTCCGGCGTCTCGGTGGCCCACCTTTCAAGGGTGGCGGGCAGAGGAAGTTTATAAAAGGTACTATTGATCTCGACGCTATTGAACTGGGAAGAATAATAGGAAAGACGGCTTTTCGATTGAAATTCCGGTGGAAAGGCCTTTTTGTTCTTTTCAACAAGTTCTAAGTTACTGGTGCCGCTGAAAAATATCGCCATACTTCGCTGGTTGACGATAAAGCTGCAAAAATGCGGCCAGCAGATCGCTGCGATAGGCGGCCAGCTTTCCTGCTTGTAAACGTATCAATGGGCGAACTTCTGCAAAAGAGCGGGCAGCGAAGCGGCAATTGCGCCTGTGGCGGCGGATGACAGACCGAACTTACTTCCCAGGCTGCCGATCAATCCCCCCGAAATGGCGCTCGTCAGTAAATTTCCCGAGCTCAGGCTGCTCTCGAGCTGGGATAAAAGGCCTCCGGCGCCGCCTTGCATGGCAGGCATGGCCTGCATGCCATTGTTAATATGCGTGGCGATCTCCTGGTGGACGGCGTCGGCCTGTTCGGTAGGGATGGCAGCCGCTACCGCGGGATTGCTGTCCATGTGTTCCTTAACCATTTGCAGAATTTGATCGAACATAATACAGATTTTAGTTTTAACTGAAATTACTCCAGCTCGCATTGACTTTGCCCGTTATCGTAAAATAAAAAAGTTTTTTGAAAGAGCTTGTAGAATTCGATCTCAAAGAAACCATTCATATTCCACATTTTGTATTCATTGCCGGCTGCGGCGGGCATATTTTGGATCTCCTTATCCGGGACATGGTCTATTTTGCTCCCGGCGCCGCTGACGATATAATGGATACTGTCCGAAGATAAGTAATATTGCAGTGTATGTACATGGCCGCTTGCATAATAGATGCCGGGATATTTATTCAATATGGCCTTTATAGAGGCGGCCATCCGGCTATAGGAATGGAAATGGATATTGGAAGCCTTGATCCTTTTGAACAGGCGAGGGTGTTTTAAAGGGCCGTTATTCGGGCCTTTTGCATAGACAGGATGGTGAGCGGCGATGATGACCCGTTGCCGTTGAAGGGTCGCGTCATGAAGGAGCTTGTCCAGCGATCGATAAAAATTATTTTCCATAGCGGAATCTTCCGGGCTATTTTCCTTAAACCCTTCCATGATCAACCGGTAAGTATCGATAAAAATGATCCTGACCGAACGATCGCCCAGTTCTACATAATCGGGGCCGGGGTTGCCGTCGGCCGGGAGGAACGTGTGGGTTGGATTGGCGATAGACCCGTTCTTTTGCAGAACTTGTTCAATAAAATCCTCTTCCAGCTTCAGCTTACGTTTGCCGCGTTCCTTGCTTTTAATATTCCACCAATCGTGATTGCCGGGGACAAAATAGACATAGCCCTTATAGCCGGCCAGTATATCGAGTTGTGACCTGACCTTTTTCTGCGAGAGCGCAGTGCCATCGAACCCTTTGAAGCCGAATGGAATGATGCCCCATAAGATACTTTTGTAGGCATTGTCGCCCAGGAAGATCACGGCGCTGTTGGGATTATTTATCAACTGGACATGCAGGTTTCGGAGGGTCTCGCCCGTTTGCCTGTTCTCGCCGGCGTCACCTACAAGAAAGACCTTGAACTGCTCATTTTGCGCGGATAGCTTTATGGTAAATGAGAGCAGCGTTCCCGCCAGGAGTATGGGATAGACCGCTGTTTTAAGAATTCCCGCCATAGATATAGTTGAGGGTAAATTTAACACTAAATACGTTACAATCTCGACCCGTCCAAAAGATCGACGCCATCAATAGGGGCGTTTGTAGACGAAAAATCCCAAGCGAAATGCGCCTGGGATGTGGCAATCAAAAATGGGCAACGATCAACAGAAAAGTTAGCTTTATTCATTTTGTGTGATCCCGGCATTCAGATCGTTCATACAATCGTATTGAATGGTCAATCCGGTTTCCTGGGAGATATTGTACTCAAATTGGTTCATCTCGAACCCGCCGGTCGAATTCGAGTATAGGATAGGTAAGCGGTACTCGTTAAATGCAGTCGCTTTAACGGAATTATTCAGGCTATAATCCCTGCCGAGGAATCTCCATATTTTGTTAGTAAGCAGAGGATTGACATTATTGTCGTATTGTATGGAGGCGCCGTTCAAATTGCCTGCGGCGTCATATTGATAAGTAAGGGTATCCCAATGGTTCGGTGGATTAAAATCGCCGGATTTGATTTCTTTGATGATCCGATTCAGACGATCGTAGTATAATTGGGAATATAGTTTTGTCAGCGCTGCGCCAAGGTTCCCCGGTTGACCAAATATGTACGTGGAATCACCGACGATCCTGCCTTCCCTGTCGTAAATATAGTCGTGCCAGAATTCAAAAGCGCCATTTAGATATAGTCCCACGAATTGGGTCAATCTCCCATTCTTATCATAATGGAATGACCGGGAAGGAGAGCCATCGTCGATGAAGTCGGGTATCATCGTCACCGGGTCATGATTAGGGTTGTAGGTAAATTTCAATTGGGTTGCTCCAAATGTCTGCGGGGCGGGGAATTGGAAATCGATCTCCTTGATTACGCACTGTTTCAGATCCGCGTTCCCATTTCTCAGGTCAACCTTTAATTCCTCAATTTTGCGGCAGGACCCAAATGGAAAGAGCATGATGCTTGTTAAGGAACCGGCAATTAAGCCGAACAATTTTTTTTTCATATGCTTAAAATTTGTTGTCGTTAACGCCGGCATTCCATGACCATGAAAACTGATCTTTACAAGACTCCAAAAGTAAACCCGCTTTATGGTTCCCGATACCGTGAAAACACGGTATTTGGCGACCCGGTTCAGCCCGGCCTTTTTTTACCTGCACCCGTTTCCAACGCATAGGCCGTTTCCACTTTTCCTTCCGACAGCACGAAAAAGGTCTCCAGCGAACCCACATTGGCCAGCGTCGCCAGCTTATGCATTAAAAAATCATTGTATTCATTCATGTCCTTGATCGCGATCTTGATCAAAAAATCGAAGCGCCCCGTCAGGTGATAACACTCCATCACCTCCGGGAACCTGATCACTTCTTTTTCAAAGCCACGCAAGGCCGCCGCCGAATGCTCCTTGAGCTGTACCGTGGTGAACGCCGTCAGGTACTTGCCGATCTTATCCTTGTCCAGGAGGGCCACATAGCCTCGTATATAACCGGCTTCTTCCAGCTTGCGGATCCGTTCATAGACCGGCGTCACCGACTTTCCCAGCTTGTCGGCCATCTCCTTGTTGTTGATCTTGGCGTCGTGTTGCAAGAGTTGAAGAATACGGATGTCGGTAGGGTCGAGCGAATGCATAAAAGTTTTTTTTACTGAATAAAAAAGAACAACCGATGGCAAAAAGGTGAATAATCTAGTTATTAATGCAAAAATAGTTTTATTTTCTACAATTAGTCAAATCGATAGAAAAATAGTGCAAATCTCCGCAGCTTTATACAAAATAGTCATCCCATATGAAGAGAGATACGATCCTCGTTATCGGCGCCTGCGGCCAGATCGGGGCCGAACTCGTTCCCGCCCTGCGTCGTGTCCATGGAGACCTGCATGTTGTCGCCG
>OLLP01000316.1_pt1 | contig 12550 bp, 12 predicted proteins | sample 1604561 | NCBI WGS metagenome assembly OLLP01 (sample SAMEA104055722, study PRJEB20765) | soil metagenome | isolation source: soil | reverse complement strand
TATCGGGGAGCTTGGTGGCATTAGGCTTTGTGACCACCGACTTTTTGATCACCGGCGCTTCTTCCTTATTGTTATCGTCGGTCTCAACGTCCTTGACCGGCTCTTTTTCAACGACGGCTTGTCTGGGCGGCGTATATTTTTCTTTGTCCTGGGGAGAGGGGTCGCCAGGCAAATAAGGCTGATTGGTGCCAAGCCCCTGGTCGCTGTTGCCCAGGTTGACCTCAATGCCGTCTTCCACCACGGGAGGGATCTCCGCGGGCTGGCTCCAGCTGACATAAAAAAACAACAGCAACAGCAGCGTACAGACCAGTAGCGTGTATGCCGAAGCCTTCGTGTTCTTTTTCGATTCGAAATTATCTGTCATGTATGAATCGTTCTGCATGCGAATTTACCAATAATCTGTCATAACGATGCAAATTCGGTGCTAATTGCATCAGGGGCCCTTCAAAAAATGTTAATATCCCGCAGACGGCCAAACTCCCCGCACCGGATGATAAAACTAATGGGCAAAGTCGGTCTCGAAGCCACCCCTGATCCTTTCTATCGGAGGGTTGAAATAGCCAAACTTTACCTCGGGGAATTCTTCATGGATCAGTTCCATCAATTGACCCACTCCCATGAACTCGCCCGTTTCGGTGACGCCTATGCGCCCCAGGTACCAGTCGGGGTCGATATTGAAATTGCGCCACTGGATCATGGTCAGGCCGGTCTCCCGGATCAGTTTGCGGAGAGCCTCGTATTCCTCCACGCTGTCGGTCATGCCGGGGAAGACAAAATAGTTAATGGAAGCCCAGCCGCCATGCCCCCGAACGATACGCAGGCTTTCGACGATATCTTCGAAGCTGTAGTTATTGGGGCGGTAATAGGCTTCATAAATGGATTTGCGGGCGGAGTTCGTACTGACCCGGATAGAATCCAATCCCGCTTCGCATAATGCTTTCACCGCGTCGGGCTTGCTGCCATTGGTGTTGATATTGATGCTGCCGCGATCGGTATGCTTGCGCATTTCCCGGATGGCGACCCGTATCGTTTCCCACATGAGCAAGGGCTCTCCTTCGCAGCCTTGCCCGAAACTGACGATCGGGTAGGGGGCCGTCTGTAAATGGGGTACGGTGAACTCCACGATCTCTTCAGCCATCGGTCTGAACGTGAGCCGGTCCTGCGTGGACGTGATGGTTTCTTCCAGGGGTTGAAAAGAGATACAGCCCAGGCAATTGGCATTGCAGGCCGGGGAGGTTGGTACGGGGCATTCCCATCGCCCCATAAAATAATTCCGGGCAGCGGGACAATGATAGGTGAGGCAACAATTGTCCGCCAGGTGCTTGATCAGGCGGTTCTGCGGATAGGCAGCCCGGAACCGGTCAACGCCCTGGTTGATCAATTCCCAATCATAACCTTTTCCGTCCTGTCGTATATCCTGCTCGATCCGGATGGCGGGCACATAATATTTCCCTTCCATCCATCCGGTTGCCGTATAGCAGAACAAGGGGAGGGTAGGGGCGTCTTTCCCCGTCTCGTACGCCGACAGGTAGAGACCGGTATAGGCAGGGGGGATAAAGGCGGCTACCGCCCAGCCCTTGTCGCAGAGACGCATTTCCCCGGTTCGGGTATCGATGCCGATGCCTTTTCGCCCCGGCAGTTCATAGAGAGATCCGCCGTCAGGGAGTTCGATCCAATCCTCTGTAGGGACGGGCAAAGCTTCCCAGCCGCTGCGGCCGGTGCTGTATAGCGTATCATCTTCAAAGATATTCCCCTTCCCGTCGGAATAGAGGATATAGGGCGATTGTATCATGGTTGAGATCAGTTTGGGGTTTGGAGTTTCAAACCGTCCCCAAATAATGTCTGCAAAATTCGTGAATTTGTTCGAGTTCAGCGAATTCAAGATTTTTTCGCCATTCGAATTGAATCTCTTTGTCCAGGGAAGTGCTGATCCGGATGGAATCATAACGAACCTTTACCGCGTTGATATTCGTCCAGGGCAGGAAGCGGCGGCGGGGCAGCCCGGGGATGCTGACGCCGATATGATGAAAGGAGAGTAACTCCGGCTCACGGAGTTGCCGTTCATAATAGAACAGGCAACTGTAGGCAATGCTTAAACCGATATGAATGAAGGCTACGGTCGGATTGCCCGCCGACAGCATGATCAGGCCAATCCCCAGGAAAAAGGCGATCTCCACCATCCGGAAGAAGAGGTTGACCCTTGGCAATTGGATCAGCATATCCCTGCCGGCAACAACCAGGATAAAGATATCGAGCGATATGAGAAGCTGACACCAGAAATAGACGGGTCTTGATTCCTGGCTGTGAACATGACTGAGTGCATGGGTCAGGATCAGCAGCCCGGCGGCAATATGCCAGCCATTGCCGGATCGTTTCAGCTTTTCGAATGCGGGATGAATCACGGGGAGGGAGATGGGGTCCATAGCGCAGTGTTTCCTGCTTAGATGCCGGTCTGGGGATTTTCCATAAAAATTTTGGCGCGGCAATAATCGTTGAATTCGTCCTCATCGGCGTCCCCCTCTTCTTCCTCATCCACCTCTTTTTGCAGCAGGCGGTTGTTCTTAAAGTCCATGGTCAGCAGACCATCTTTTAACATAATATTGGTAAAGGCGGCCCAAACGAATTTTTTCCTGATGAGGCTGTTGATGACGATCCTATCCGGCGAAAAACCGATCTCCAGGGGATATTTCGCCTGATACTCCAGGAAGGCCAGCAAAACGAACAGGGCGGATAACCATGTCAGGGCGGGCATAGCCAGCCATCCGATAGCGGCGGCCAGCAGCCAGTATTTATAGCGTGGCCGGGTGCTGTTACCCCGTGGCGTCTTCACTTGTTCCGGTGGTGCCATCACTTGTCCCATGGGCGCCGTTCGCCCCCTGATGGTTCTTGCAGAAAAATAGGTCAGCCAGGGGCCTGCCAGGACGAGGATAGCAGCCAGGCTGAGGAAATAATTAAAATGCCGGTTCTGTATCTGCGCCAGCATGAAGGCCGCCCCGGACAGGCTGCAAAGGAGGATGCTTATCCTGTCGATGACGCGATCGCTATTTCTTTTGAGGATGACTACATACTGGTAGCGCATGAGGAATTCAGGGATTGCTTGCCACCAGCAAATTACAGAGTTTCCACAATATCCGGGCGCCTACGTTGGCGTCCCAGTCCGTCTCGCCTACGCCGATCTCGTCGAGGTCGAAGCCGATGAAGCGGCGGCCGCTCTGTACGACCTTTTTGATCAGGTAAAGTACCTGCTCTGCCTCAAACCCGCCCTGTACGGGAGCGCCGGTCGAAGGGCAAAGTTTGGGATCCAGCCCGTCGATATCAAAGCTGATATATACTTTATCGGGTAAGTGACTTACAATCTCATCAGCGATCTGCTTCCAGCTCTGGCCTTCATAGATCCGCTCCCTGATATCCTTATCGAAATACGTGATCACCTGGTAATTGCTGTTGCTGATATAATCCCATTCCTCCTGGGAATAATCCCTTATGCCTGCCTGCACCACCCTTTTCAATTGAGGGATCTCCCGCAAGGCATTATACATGACGCTGGCATGGCTGTAGACAAAACTTTCGTAGCATTTGCGAAGATCGCAGTGGGCATCGATCTGGAGGATGCCAAAATCGCCGTGCTTTTCGGCAATGGCCTTGAAATATCCCAGCGGGGTGCTATGGTCGCCGCCCAATAAGGCTACCAGTTTACCGTTGGCCAGGAGATCGCGGGTCTGTTCGTATACCCAGTTGTTCATGATAGCGCTTCCTTCGTTGATCTCTTTGATGGACTTGCACATGAACGTATTCTTTTCGAGCGCTTCCCCCTTGGACATATAATTGATATAGAGTTCGGCTTCCTTGCGCAAATAATCGCTTTTCATCAGCACTTTCCGATCCGGCTGCCGCATAAAAAACCCCTTTTTCCAGGCGTTCTCATTTTCCGCGTCGAAAATATCCACCTGCATGCTGGCGTGGAATACGCGCTCCGCAGCTCTCGAGGTTCCTGCTCCATAGCTTACCGTTACTTCCCAGGGAACAGGCAGGATCACCAGGCGTGACTCTTCCTCTGAGAAAGGGAGGCCGAAAATGTTGTTTTTTGGATTGCTCGCGCCGTTGTGATCAAAATTCGATAAATCTGTCATATCGTAGAAGTCTCTTTACAGGAACGCAACGCAAGTTAGTGCAGTATCCAGTAGATGCAAAATATGTGCGGAAAATGGGGATGCTCAGCTGCCCAATTCGCTGTTTCTTTATATCTTATTTATGCTCTTGGACGGTTTCTTTATATAATTTTTATGTTTGGGGAATGTCTCAAAATTGACAGACAGCCCAAACCCGCTCAATTCCCTCCCAGCTGTAAACTAGTACGCTCAACTCCGTATCCCTCAACCCGACCACAACTCAACACCCAAAATCCTCTCAATTCCCTCCCAACGACACACTAACCTAAATCACTATTTTACAACACTATTTGCTTACTTACTAGTAAGTACGTACTTTTGCCCCAAAACAGCGATTTTCTCCCATGTCAGCGACAAAAGAAGATATCCTCACACTGGCGGATCGACTGATCCGGACGAAAGGCTTCAACGCCTTTAGTTATGCGGATATATCCGGCATCATGGAGGTTCGCAACGCCGCAATTCACTACCATTTTCCCACAAAAGAGGACCTCGGCATACAGGTCATCAACAGGGAAATGGAAAGGGTCAACAGGCGCAGACGGGATTGGGGGCATTTACCAGGGGACGAGCAGATAAAAAGGATCATGGAGAGCTTTTTTGGGAACAGCCGGCAGGGCATGATCTGCCTGACTGGAGCGCTTACCTCCGCTTACGATACCCTGGCGCCCGGTATGCAGGAGAAAGTAGTATATATGTGCAATTCCATTCTGGCATGGGTAACGGCCTGCCTGGAAAAAGGAAGAGACGAGATGAGCCTGCATTTCCAGGGCAAGGCGCGTGACCGGGCGCTGTTGCTGATGTCCGGGCTTTCTTCTTCCCTCCTCCTGTCAAGAGTGCTCGGAAATGCCGTTTTTGACCGCATGATGGAGCAATTTCTGAAAGACCTGGGAACAAGCCCCGCAAAATGGGTCGAAAAAGAACCCGATTGGCTGATCTGATCGCAGATTGGTCACGATAGCCGATCGATCGCTGATCGGTCACCGACCGCCGCAAAACTTGATTCAATAAAAAGATAAAGACGATGAAAAGAGTAGTAGTTACGGGCATGGGCGCCATTACTCCCCTGGGCAACGACACGGCGACCTTCTGGGCGCAATTGATTGCGGGCGGCAGCGGGGCCGGGCCGATCACGAAATTCGACGCTTCGCAATTCAAGACGAAGTTCGCCTGCGAAGTGAAAAATTTCGACCCTTCGCAAGAGCTTGACCGCGGCGAGATCAAACGGATGGATATGTTCACGCAGTACGCGCTGATTGCGGCCGGGCAAGCCATCAGACAGGCCGGGCTGGACTTCGCTGCTATGGATCCCTTCGATACCGGCGTCATCTGGGGGACGGGGCAGGGGGGCATGCTGACTTTTGAAGAACAGGTGAGGGAATATGCCGCAACGGCCCCGCATCCGCGTTTCAGCCCCTTCTTCGTTCCAAAGCTCATCGCCAATATGGCCTCCGGCATGATCTCGATCAAATATGGGCTGATGGGTATCAATTATACGACTGTCTCAGCCTGCGCGACTTCCAATACCGCCATCATGGACGCCCTGAACTATATCCGTTTGGGCAAGGCAAAGGTGATGATCACGGGTGGCTCGGAAGCCCCTATCACCGAGGCTTCCGTCGGCGGCTTCAATTCGATGAAAGCCCTTTCCACGCGCAACGACGACCCCGCCACGGCATCCCGTCCCTTCGACGCTACCCGCGATGGCTTCGTCATGGGAGAAGGGGCCGGCGCCCTGGTACTGGAAGAATATGAACACGCCCGGAAAAGAGGCGCCACGATCTATGCCGAACTGGCCGGCGCCGCGATGACAGCCGACGCTTATCATATGACCGCCACTCATCCCGAGGGCCTGGGGGCGCTGAAGGCCATGCAGCTGGCCCTCGAGGACGCCGGGATCAATAAGGAAGAGGTGGATTACCTGAACGCCCATGCTACTTCGACGCCGGTGGGCGACCTGAGTGAGATCAACGCGATCACGCGCATGTTCGGCGACAAGCCCGCGCATCTCACGATCAGCGCCACCAAGTCCATGACAGGCCACCTGCTCGGCGCGGCGGGCGCCATCGAGGCGATCGCCTGTATTATGAGCATCCGTCAATCCCTGATCCCGCCCACGATCAATACGAAGGAGCTCGATCCCCAAATACCCCCGGGGCTGAATATTCTGCTCGGCGAGACCAGGGAGCAAAAGGTTTCCATCGCGATGAGCAATACCTTCGGTTTCGGCGGGCATAACGGAATAGTAGTATTCAGGGCTTTCCCCTAACTTTGCACCCTGAATTTAACCTTTCATGAAGAGATCTCATATCGTCCTGCTCGTATTTATCGCGGCTGCCTGCGCTGTCATCATCAGCATGATGGGCAACCTGACCACCTACGAGACTATCGCCTCGGCTAATCAAAAGGCTGGAAAGACCGTCACCATCATCGCCAGGATCGACAATAGCCAGCCCATCGAATACGATCCCCTCAAAAACCCCAATTACATGAGCTTTCATATCAGCGACACCCTCGGCAGCAAGGCCAAAGTGGTGTACTACTATGAAAAGCCTTATGACCTGGAAAAGGCGGAACGTATCACGTTAAAAGGCAAGATGAAGGACGGCGTGTTCGTGATCACCCAGAAGGACGGCATCCTCCTCAAATGCCCTTCGAAATACAAGGACGACCCCAATACCGCCCGGAAGAGCCTGACCCAAAATCAATACTAGCGCCATGGAGTATCTAGGTGAGCATCTGTTGCCCGGAAAAATAGGTCATTTCTTCGCCGTTCTTTCTTTCGCTGCTTCTTTCGTCGCTATGATCGCTTATTTCAAGGCGACCAATGCAAAGACCCGGGAAGAAGAAAATAGCTGGAGAAAGATGGCCCGAACCGCCTTTATGATCGACGTGCTTGGCGTATTCTGCGTGCTGTTCACGATCATCTACATCATCAGGGCAAGACTTTTTGAGTATAATTTTGCCTGGGAACATTCCAGCCGGGCCCTTAGTCCGAAATACCTGCTGGCCTGTATCTGGGAAGCCCAGGAAGGCAGCTTCCTGCTCTGGACCCTCTGGACCTCCATACTGGGAATGATCCTCATGCGCAAGGCCAAAAAATGGGAAGCGCCCGTGATGACCGTGATCAGTTTCGGACAGCTCTGTCTGGCGACGATGATCATCGGTCTCTATTTTTTCGGAACCAAAGTGGGCATCAATCCCTTTATTCTCGTTCGCCAGCAAATGAGCGGGGCGCCGATCTTCAGCCGCGCCGACTACCTGAGTTTTCCGCAGATGCAGGACGGGCAGGGGCTCAACGCATTGTTGCAAAATTATTGGATGGTCATCCATCCGCCGATCCTTTTCCTCGGTTTCGCTTCTACCATCGTTCCCTTCGCCTATGCCATCGCGGGGCTTTGGAAACGGCAATTTGGCGATTGGACCAGGATTGCCCTGCCCTGGACCCTTTTCTCCGCTTGCATACTCGGCACCGGTATCATCATGGGCGCTGCATGGGCTTATGAATCGCTCAGCTTCGGCGGCTATTGGGGCTGGGATCCGGTCGAGAACGCTTCCCTGGTACCCTGGCTGGTGCTGATCGCCGGTTTGCATACCCTGGTCGTATACAACGCGACCGGCCATTCGCTGCGGGCGACCTATTTCTTCCTGATCTTGCAATTCATGCTGATCCTGTATGAGACCTTCCTGACACGCAGCGGCATATTGGGTGACACCTCCGTACATGCTTTTGTCGATTCGGGAATGAATGTCCAATTGTGGCTGTTCGTCATCGTATTCTTTGTTCCCGCTTTTATTTTATTTATTGCTCGATATAGAAGGATCCCGCATATCGTCAAAGAAGAAAGCCCGGGTTCCCGCGAATTCTGGATGTTCATTGGTTCGCTGGTGCTCTTTCTCTCCGCTATGTTCATTATCGCCTTCACTTCGCTGCCAGTGTACAATTTATTCACCGGGAAAAAGGCCACGATCGGTGACGACCAGGCTTTTGCCTACAACCGCGTGGAGGTATTCGTCGCGATCATCCTGGGATTGTTCACCGCCGTGACGCAATACCTGAAATACAAACAGACCTCCCGCGAGTATCTATTAAAAAAGATCACTGTTCCAACCGTCATTGCTATCGTGATCTCCGTTCTGTTCAGCGTTTTCGGAGGCATCCATTATGATAAATATGGTTCCGGCTTTCTCGGCGCCATCCACCTGGCTATTTTCGCCGCGGTCTATGCCATCGTCGCCAACGCCTCCTATATATGGATCGGGTTAAAAGGCAAGCTCAGGGCCGCCGGCCCCGCCGTGGCCCATACCGGTTTCGGCCTGATGCTGCTGGGCATTCTTCTGTCCTCCGCAAAAAAAGAAGTGCTCTCCATCAATACGACCGGCATCAACCTGCCCTTTGACCCCGCTTCCAAACAAGACCCGATGGAAAACCTGACCCTGCTCAAGGGCGTCCGTACCGATATGGGCAAGTATTGGGCTACCTATATCAACAGCGATTCCGTAGACACGCGTAGCAAGACGACCTATTACCAGATCCACATGCAGAAAAAGGACGGCAGCGCCGGCTTCGATCTCTATCCCGATATGATGAAAATGACGAAGGGGCAGGAAGGCAATTCGGCCAATCCCGATAAATACCATTATTGGGATCGCGATATCTTCGCCTATATCAGCGCGACGGATAATCCCGAACAACTGAGCGAGGATACGGTCAGCTATCGAAATTATGCGCTTGCGCCGCATGACACCGCCTACTACTCCAAAGGATTGATCATACTGGATACGGTAGAGATCAATCCCAATTCCGGCAAGTATCATTTTACACGCACCGATACCGCGCTGATGGCCGTAGTGACCGTGGTGAACAAGGACGGCATGCGTTATACGGCCAATCCCGTCTTCTATTACAAGGACAACGAAGCCCGGCTCATGAACGATACCGTGTTCGCGGAGAATCTTGCTTTCCGTTTTAGCCGCATCGTACAGGGCAGAAAGATCGAGTTGGGTGTCAAGGAATCCGCCGCCATGATCCCTTTTGTCGCCCTTAAAGTCCTCGAATTCCCTCAGATCGGCGTTCTCTGGATCGGCGCCATCCTGATGATCATCGGGTTCATTATGAGCATCATAGCAAGTCTTAGGCGTAGGTTGCGCCCGATTTAACTTATCTTTTAGGTTACTTTCTCCCATTCCTCCGTATTAACAGAAGGCTTGCCTTTACCCCGTTTTTTGCGTAATTTCAGCCTCGATCCCATGCTATCCGGTCAAAAAAAATATGCCGTCTTTCTCCTTCTTTTCGTACTCCTGGCGACGACGCATGCTTCTTTTGCCCAACAGCCTGCAACCCCGGCGCCTGCAGCCGGTTCTTCCGGACAGCGACCCGGGACTCCGGCCACTCCCGTTTCCTCTGTCACTCCTGCCGATCCTTCCGCCCGGTCAACACGACAGCCAGGGGATTCTCTTCCCCCCATGCCCGTCTACGGCCCTAATGACACCATCCTCGTCCCTGCGCATGTTTACCAGGGGGAGTTTCTCTCCGCCCGCAATCTGGACTATGCCTGGGTGACGATACCGATGCCCCCGGGAATGCGGCAGAGATACGAGGAATGGACCCGTCTCCGCAATGCGGTATATGTCACGTATCCCTATGCGCGCAAGGCCGGTATGATCCTGAACGATATGAATGCGAAACTCGCAACCCTCACTTCCGAGGGTGAAAAGAAAGACTATTTGAAGTCCAGGGAAAAAGACCTGAAAAAAGAATTTACCGATCCGATGGAGAAGTTGTCCATCTACCAGGGAAAAGTGCTGATGAAGCTCATCAACCGGCAGACGGGGAATAACTGTTACGATATCATCAAGCAATATAAAGGCGGCTTCTCGGCCCGGTTATGGCAAACAGTCGCCTTCTTCTTCGGCAGCAGTCTCAAACAGCCCTATGACCCCAAGGGGGAAGACCGGCAGATGGAAGTCATCGTGCAGGAAGTGGAAAAAATGTATCGGGGTTGACCCTGCTCATCCCGACCATTCGGCATTGATAATCTTCTTCGCATCGGATGAATCAGGATCTCACAGTTTGTGTATCTTCTCGATGAGCCCCGTCGTCGAAATGCCCGGCACCAGCGGATTGATCACTACTCTTCCTCCCGCCGCGATCACCTCTTTTGCTCCCACGATCTGTTCTAGTGTATAATCGCCTCCCTTTACCAGCACATCCGGCAAAATGGCGTTGATGAGTTCCATCGGCGTGTCCTCTTCGAAAATGACGACGGCATCCACCATCAGCAGCGAAGCCAATAGCTCCGCCCTTGCCTGCTCATCGTTGATAGGGCGATGTTCCCCTTTCAGCTTCCTGACCGAAGCGTCTGCATTAACCCCTACGATAAGGAAATCGGCCTCCGTGGCAGCCTCCGACAACGAGGCGATATGCCCTCGGTGAAGAATATCGAAACAGCCGTTGGTAAAGGCGATGGTCTTGCCTAACAGGCGGCGCCGCCCGATCTCCTGCAATAATGCGGGCAGCTTGAATATCTTATGCGGGATGATTTGAGGAACTCTCATGGCTCAGGTCATTTGCTTTTGCGTTTGGAACGACTACTACACGATTTCTATTAATTCTCGGCAACAGGATAAAGCTGGCTACGCCGAACAGGATAAAACTCAGGAACTGGCCAAACCACAACAGCCAGCCCAGCGCCTGCCCATAAGGCAGGTTGGGAATATTGTAGAAAGCCACCGTCTTTTCTACCAGCAACGCATAAGCGCCGATGCCTCCCGGGGAGACGATCATGCCAACGCTGCCCATCGCCAGCACGCTCAATGCATCCGTCATAGTCAGTCCACTGGTCTCTTTTATCGCAAAGAATCCGACCCAGGTGCTGAACAGGTACAACAGCCAGATACCCGCTGAATACACAAAAAATAGCGGTTTGTTCTTCACTCCGCGCACGCTGATCAATCCATGCCAGATATTCAAAAAGACCGCCTTGATCTTTTTTACGATATTGATATGGCTGTATCGGTTCAATATGGCTTTTACAGTAACTATCGCCACCACGGCTACCAATATCGCCAACCCTACCTTCGTCCAGGATATCTTTCCTCCCGCCGTCCGGAACCAGGCAAGGATATCCCACGCGAACAGCGAATGGATGACATCGAACTGAAATATCAGGGTTAGTGCAAAGACGATCACCAGGCAGATTACATCGAAGGCCCTTTCCGCGACGATGGTTCCCACCAATTTGTCGACCGGCACTTTTTCATAACGGGACAGGATGGTGCACTTTACGACTTCCCCCAAACGCGGTGCGCCCAGGTTCACGAAATAGCCGATGATCACCCCGAAAAAAGTATTCAGCACCGAAGGCCGGTAACCCAGTGGTTCGATGAGCTGTTTCCATCGCAGGGCCCTTAGTAGATGACTGGCCAACAACAACGCCAGCACGGGCACGAGCAGCCAATAATTGGCCCGATCCAACGCGGCTTTCAACTGCACCCAATGCTTTTTGTCCAGGTCTTTGAGACTTAACCAGACAAAAAACGCTGCAAGCGCAGCGAAAAAAAGGTATTGCAATATCGCCAGGAGTTTCTTCTTCATACGGTTGGACAAGTTACTAACAATTACAGGTATGGCAAAATCACCTTGATGAAGCGAGCGTTAAATTTTATTATCTTCTTTCGGGAAGGCGATCCATGGCTGGAAGCTCTTTGCTTTTTCGAAATCCATATGCGCATAAGAAATAACGATCACTATGTCGCCCACCGCGCCCTGCCTGGCTGCGGGGCCGTTCAGACAGCACACGCCCGACCCTCTTTTTCCTTTAATGAGATAGGTCTCTATCCGGCTGCCGGTATTCACGTTCACGACCTGTACTTTTTCATTTTCGATCATATTAGCGGCATCCATCAACGATTCATCGAGGGTAAGGCTGCCGACATAATTAAGATTGGCTTCCGTAATAACCGCACGATGCACTTTCGATTTCAAGATTTCTATTTCCATGGAGGCAAAATTAATGATCTTTCAGTAATAGGTTGTCGATCAGCCTGACCTCTCCGAGATATGCGGCCGCCAACGCAACCACATTGCGGCCAGCGCTTTTCCTATCATCCGTTCCACCACCTAAGCGCCCTTCGGCTGCTTCATTGCTCCCGGCTGTGCCATTCGATCCTTCCTCAAGCCTTCCTTCCACCACATTCGATCGCCCTTCACCTGCTTCCTCCAACGGCTCCAGGTTATCCGCATCTGCCAGCGCTATATAGTCAGGCCGGAGACCATGCTCCACCAGGATATTTCTCGCCTCATCCAGCGCCGTCTCCCGATCCAGTGCTGTCCCCTGAGTTGTCACCGTCCCCTGATCCAGCGCCGTCTCTTGACGGGG
>OLLP01000550.1_pt1 | contig 12575 bp, 11 predicted proteins | sample 1604561 | NCBI WGS metagenome assembly OLLP01 (sample SAMEA104055722, study PRJEB20765) | soil metagenome | isolation source: soil | reverse complement strand
CCCGCCTGCACGGCCACGGCCGATCCCCCCGATGAGCCGCCGGGCACCCGGTTGGGGTCAAGGGCGTTGAGGGTATTCCCGAAGGCTGAATTCTCGTTGGTGGAACCCATGGCGAATTCATCGCAGTTGTTCCTCCCGATGATGATCGCGTCTTCCGCCAGCAATTTCTCTACGACGGTCGCATGATAGACGGCGGTGAAATTTTCAAGGATCTTCGACGAAGCGGACAGTTTGTGACCCTTGTAGGAAATGATATCTTTCAGGGCGATGACGACCCCGTGCAGTTTGCCCAGGGGTTTGCCTTTTCTTCTTTTTTCATCCAGCGCCTTTGCCCGTTGCAGCGACTCTTCCCCGAATACTTCCAGAAAGGCATTGAGCTTCCGGCTCTTTTCTATCCGGGCCAGATAATGGGTTACCGCCAGGGTGCAGCCTTCGGGCTGGCCGGCCAGGAAAGCGTGATAATCCTTGATGGTACTGAAAGAGAACGATTTCCTTAACTCCATTCGGCCTCCTGTTTTTTATCCTTTTTCTCGACCCTGACACATAGCAAAATACCTATTTCATATAAAAGGATCAAAGGGATCGTACAAACGATCTGGCTCAGCATATCGGGAGGGGTAATGATCCCCGCGAGAACGAGCATGCTGATGATGGCGTATTTGCGGCCGCTGCGTAAGAATTGGGCGCTTACCACGCCAATCTTGGCGAGGAAATACATAGCCAGGGGAAGTTGAAAGGCCAGGCCGGCGCCCAATATAAGCGGCACGATCGTATTGAAATAGCTGTTCACGGTCCATAGATTCTCGATCGTATCGTCCAGCGAGAATTTGGAAAAAAAGCTGATGGTGTAGGGGGATATGACAAAATACCCGAAAAAGACCCCGCTGAAAAAGAGTAGCGAAACCCAAAAGATCACCCCCCGGGTGTTCTTCAATTCTTTAGGGTTCAGGGCCGGCCTCGTGAATTTCCAGAATTGCCAAAAGACATAAGGGAAGGCGAGGATCAGCCCCCCGATCAGGATGACGTTGAAGTATACGCCGAACTGGCCGGCGACGGTATTGCTCTGGAACTTTACATTGATCGCGTTCATGCAGAGTTTGCTGCCCAATCCTAAATGCTGGCTCAGCCTGCACAGATAGCCATAAGTAGGGAAATCCGCATGGGTGGGGCCCATGAGGATCTTCTTAAAAATAAAATTGTTGTATACCGCTACGATGATGGCGCCTATCGCCACGGCCACGGCCGACTTGAACAGGTGTCCCCGCAATACGTCCAAATGCTCGATAAAGGACATTTCTTCCTTGTCCCCCTGCCGTCCAAACCGCTTGAATAATTTCATGAAAATTCAGGATGCTGACTGGTATAAAAATATTGCAATTAAAACAAAACCCCGCAGAAAATAATTGCGAGGTTTGCTCCCTGATACAGAGAAAGAATTTAGATGATCAAGCCCGTTTTAGCTGTTGACGGAAGAGTCGGATGAAACCTGCTTGGGTGGCGTGACGACAGTCGTGCTGTTGGTCTTGGCGCGGGTATCGTTATTCATATGATCTTCCATCTCCCTCGTCACATTGTCTTTCGCATCCTTGAACTCCCTGATGCCTTTTCCCAAACCACGCATCAATTCGGGGATCTTTTTACCTCCGAACAACAAAAGGATCATCAACGCGATGAGTATAATATGCGGGCCGCTGAATAAATCTCCCATGGCTTTATTTTTTAGTGTAAGACACAAAGGTAGGACAAAATCGATACCAATGGAATAGGTTTAACAATTTTGGCTCGCCTTTGATACAAAGAGTTATACCTTGCGCTTTTCTTTAATACGAGCGCTTTTACCGCTTCTTTCGCGCTGGAAATAGAGCTTGGCGCGGCGGACACGCCCAACTTTATGAAGTTCGATCGATTCGACATTGGGGGAGAACAGGGGAAAGGTCCTTTCCACGCCTACGCCGTCGGAGATCTTTCTGACCGTGAAAGTGGCGGTATGGCCCGTGCCCTGGCGTTTGATCACATCGCCCTTGAAGCCCTGGATACGCTCTTTATTGCCTTCCAGGATCTTGTAATTGACGGTGATATTATCACCGGCTTTGAACTTCGGAAAATCGATCTTTCCGGTAAGTTGCTCGTGTACGAATGCTACTGCGGCGTCCATGACTCAAATTTTTAGGATGGCAAAGGTATCGATTGCCAGGGTGAATTCCAAACTTTTTATCTCGCGACGTTGACGGCTCTTTTCTCGCGAATGACCGTCACCTTGATCTGCCCGGGATAGGTCATTTCCGTCTGGATCTTCTGGGCTATCTCAAAGCTCAGTTTGTCGCTGTCTATATCGGTCACCTTATCGGCCTCGACGATCACCCTGAGCTCGCGGCCAGCCTGGATGGCATAGGCCTTTTCGACGCCGGGATAAGCGAGGGCCAGGTTTTCCAGATCCTTTATCCGCTGCAGGTATTGCTGCATGATCTCGCGCCTGGCACCGGGGCGGGCGCCGCTGATGGCGTCGCAGGCCTGGATGATCGGGGCGATGACATATTGCATTTCCACTTCGTCATGATGGGCGCCGATGGCGTTCACCACGGCGGGGTTCTCACCGTATTTCTCGGCGATCTTCATTCCCAGCAGGGCATGGCTCAACTCCGTCTCTTCGTCCGGAACCTTGCCGATATCGTGCAGGAGGCCGGCCCTTTTGGCCAGCTTGGGGTTCATCCCGAGCTCAGCGGCCATAATGCCGCAAAGATTGGCCACTTCCCGGCTATGCATGAGGAGATTCTGACCGTAGGAAGAGCGGAAACGCATTTTTCCGATGATCCTCACGAGGTCTTTGTGCAAACCGTGGATACCGAGTTCGATAACGGTACGTTCGCCGATCTCCATGACCTGTTCTTCGATCTGCTTGCGCGTCTTTTCGACGATCTCTTCGATACGGGCGGGATGGATACGTCCATCGGCCACCAGGCGTTGGAGGGAGAGACGGGCTATTTCCCTCCGAAGGGGATCGAAGGAAGACAATACGATGGCTTCGGGCGTGTCGTCCACGATCAGATCCACTCCCGTGGCGGCTTCGATAGCGCGGATATTACGTCCCTCGCGGCCGATGATCTGTCCCTTGATCTCATCGCTTTCGAGGTTGAACACGGTGATCGTATTTTCGATGGCCTGTTCGGCGGCGGTGCGCTGGATGCTCTGGATGATGATCTTCCGGGCCTCTTTATTGGCTTTTTGGCGGGCGTCGTCGATGATCTCCTGCTGGAGGGACAGGGCCTGCGTATGGGCCTCCTGTTTGAGGCTTTCGATCAACTGGGTCTTGGCCTCCTCGGCGCTCAGCGCCGAGATCTTTTCCAGCCGGCGGATATGTTCTTCCTGGTGTTTTTCCAGTTCGGTCCGCTTTTGATTGACGACCTCGATCTGCCGGTTGAGATTGTCTTTTATGATGTCATTCTCTTTGGCCTGTTTGTCGAGGGTTTCAAGCTTCTGGTTGATGCCCTGCTCTTTTTGTTTCATGCGGGCCTCCCCGTCGTTGATCCTACGGTTCTTCTCCAATACCTCCCTGTCGTGCTCGGCCTTTAATTGGACGAATTTTTCCTTGGCTTCGAGCAGTTTCTCTTTTTTCAGGTTCTCTGCCGCGACCTGTGCGTCGGCAATGATCTTCTTGGTCTGTTGACGGGCCTCGTCAACCTGTTTTTCGGTGTTCTTTGCAAAAAGCAGCTTACCCGCAATGATCCCGATGGCCAAAGCGATAAGCCCCACTATGATAGGTATACCCATTGAATGTAAAGTTTAAAACGTTCAAAATCATATATTTCCGTTTTATGCCTCATTGTGCATAAAAATCTGCCGGTTGGCGAAGATACGAATTTAGCAATAAGTTGAGCCAGAGTGGAAAAGGAGGGGCCTGCACCGGGCCTGAACATTCTAAGGAAGACCCCCGGAAGGCCTACAAGGCCTTATCCAGCTGCTGTTCCATTTTGGAAAGCGCTTCCGAGATCGCCGGGCTAACGCTGCCCGGGCCGCCCGTGGGAGCCTGCGTCGCGTACCAGAGCAGCACCATGGCAATATAGTCCTGCATATCCTTGCCCGCAAAGTGGGCCTTGTATTCTACGATCTTATCGTTGATCGTTTTCAGGTTCTTCCGGACGGCCTCTTCGTCCGCCGGATCGATCTTGACCCGGTAGGTACGGTCGCCGATTACGACATTTATTGGTATTAATTCTTGCATAGATCAAATAGTTGTGTTAAATTTATCCACACCTTATTAACAGGACATACTCCTGTGAGGTTTTCGAAGTTAAAGTAGTTTGCCAATACCTGATTCTGATCACCCTTAAAACTAAACTTTTGCTCACCAAATACCCTAGGAAAAAACCAACTATCTATGTTCGTAAAACTAAAATCACCGGTGTTTATTGACAGGTTGACCTTTCATGTCGACCATCCTCAAAAATGCCTCCTTAGAGCAGTACTGAAAGATGACACAGGTTTCGTTTGCAGCGCCATGGAGACCGAGGTCGAAAAAGATCAGATGGAATTGAGCTGGAATGGATTGAACGATCTGCCGTATGGAGTGTATACCCTGGAGATATCCAGAGGTCAGGATGAAATGAAAATGCGCCTGGTAAAAAGGGTCTGATCATTACTCCGCAAGTAAAGCAATACACCGGTCGATTTCCCGGATGTACTGGCTGAGCCGTTTCTCCAACACCTTCTTTTCGATTGAATTCATTTCCCCCTTCGACACTTTCAGGATCTCCACTTGCTGTTGTAATTGTTCCAGCCGGATCGCATGGCTGCTATGATCGGATCTCAATTCCTTTATCTCCCCCTTCAGTTTCTCATTCTCTTTCGATAAGCTGTCCCGCTGCCGGAGCAATTGCTGCAGTTTCTCATTGATCCGCTTAACCTGTAATTCGAGTTCGCTCATAAAAGAAGGCTTCAGGCTGCAAGCTTCAAGCCGCAAGCCAGCGTTAATTAATATCTCAGGATCTTATCAGTGTCAAGCCTGTCGCTTGTCGCTACTTCCTGATCTCCGCGTTCAGCTCTTTTTCCAGGGTGGTCATAATACGGTTCACCATTCCGTCAATTTCTTTATCCGTCAGCGTTTTTTCTTCATCCAGAAAACTAAAGCTCAGCGCCAGCGACTTTTTATCCTTGCCCAATTTTTCGCTTTCAAAGATATCGAACAGATGGATTTTCTGCAATTTTTCCAGTCTGAGCCCATGAACGGCCTTCTCCACCTTTTCAAAGGGCAACTGGCGATCGACTACCATCGCCAGATCGCGCAGCACCGGCAATTGCCTGGGCAGTTCCCTGAATTCGACCCGGCTGTCATCCGCCAGGTTCAGCAGCGCATCCCAATTAAGATCGGCGTAGAATACGGGTTGTTTGATATCGAACTGGCTGGCCACCGATGGCCCTACCCGCCCGATGTCCAAAATATATTCATTTTTCAATGCCCCGCGAAGCCCCTGGGTCAGTTTATTATTTGAACCATTTTCCCAGACGGGCGCACCCAGGCCTAACAGACCGAGCAGCCTCTCGCAAAGACCTTTTTCAAAATAGAAATCTACCGCCTGCCCCTTGCCTTTCCAGCCGTCTTCTCTTACCTGCCCCGTAATATACAGGCACAGGTGATTGACCTCGGCATATTCGCCGATCCCCGATGTGCTATAGGATTTGCCGAATTCGAAGAAGCGCAGGTCATTGTTCTTCCGGTTCAGGTTATAGGCGATCGATTCAAGACCCGTCTCCAGCAGGGATGGCCGCAACACATTGAGCTCCGCGCTGAGGTTGTTGATCATCTTCACCGTATGCTCCAGCTCGGCATTGCTGAAATAAGCGCTGTTGGTGATGGAATTGGTCAATATCTCGAAAAAGCCCTGCCCAACCAGCCAGGCCGCTACTTTTTCCTTACGGGCGCTGCCCGTCTTGCCGGTCTCTACGGAGGGGGAAATGGTGATCGAGGTAGGGATGGGGATATTGTCCAGACCGTCTATGCGCATGATCTCTTCCACGATATCGGCGGGCAGGCTGATATCGGGCTTATGAAAAGGCGCCGCTACATGAATGGCGTCCATGCCTTCTTTTATGATCCCGAACCCCAGGCTGAGCAAAATGTCTTTTACCGTATCGGGATGATAGTTCTTGCCGCTTAATTTTTTCAGGTAATGATGTTTGAGCACCACCTCCGTCTTGTTCTTCGGGTCGGGGTAGCTGTCCACCAATTCGGAGGCGATCTCGCCGCCGGCCAGCTCTTTGACCAGCAGGGCGGCCCTTTTAAGGGCATTCACCGTACCTGAAATGTCCATGCCTTTTTCAAAATGAGCGGCCGCGTCCGTACGCAGCCCATGACGGAACGAGGTCTTACGGATATCGATCGGGTTGAACCAGGCGCTCTCCAGGAAGATATCATGCGTACTATCTTTTACGCCGCTGCCCAGTCCCCCGAATACGCCGGCAATGCACATGGGTTCCTCCGCGTTACAGATCATGAGGTCACCGGCTGACAATTTTCTTTCTTTTCCGTCGAGGGTGACAAAAGGCGTTCCTTCGGGCAGGTTCTGAACGATCACCTTTCCGCCCTTGATGGCGCCGGCGTCAAAGGCATGAAGGGGTTGCCCCGTCTCATGCAGGACGAAATTGGTGATATCGACGATATTATTGATCGGTCGTATGCCGATCGCCTTTAGCCTGTCCTGCATCCAGGCCGGTGAGGGCTTGATACTGATGCCCTTTACGCTGACGCCGGAATAGCGTTCGCAGGCGCGGGCGTTCCGGATACTGACGGTAATGGGCAGGCTGTTATTGTCCGTCTTGAATTGATGGATAGGCGGCAGCTTGACCCGGTACTCTTTATTCTCATGATGAGAGAGCCATGCGCAGACATCCCGGGCCACGCCGGCATGGCTCATGGCATCCATATGGTTGGGAGTCAGGCCGATCCCGATAATATGATCCGTATAGGGGTGGAACCAGCTAACGGCGCTTGCGCCCACCTTTGCGGCGGCATCCAGCACAAGGATACCGGCATGGCTCTCGCCAAGCCCGATCTCGTCTTCGGCACAGATCATCCCATGGCTCTCTACGCCCCGGATCTTTGCTACTTTCATCGTGACCGGTTCGCCTTTGACGGGGTGTATCGTCGCCCCTACTGGTGCGACCACGACCTTTTGACCCGCAGCCACATTGGGCGCTCCGCAGACGATGGATAAGGGTTCCGCTCCACCGGTATCGACCTTGGTCAGGGTCAGCTTGTCGGCATTGGGATGAGGCATACATTCCAGCACCTGGCCGATCACCAATCCTTCCAGCCCGCCCTTGACGGACTCGTATTTCTCCAGGCTTTCCACTTCCAGCCCTATCGAGGTCAGGATCCTCGACAAACGCTCGGGCCCGATCTTTACCGGCAAATATTCAGAAAGCCAATTGTAACTAATGGTCATGATGTCGCGCAGGTTTTAGATAAAGGGCAAAGATAGTTTTTTTGCGTTTTCCCCCGTGGCACGATGATAATCATATGTTAATAATTGTAATAAAGCAATACTTTGCATAAATAATGCAGTCCAATCGTTCATAATTTCGCTATAGTCCTGATCGCTAACTTTTTGACGCTAACTACCTAAAATCTGGTTTATGAAACAACACCTATTCGCCATCGCTTGCCTGACCCTGGCATTGAGCTCCTGCGGCCCGGTCTACGTGGTACACCAGGATCAGCCTCCACAGGCAGACCCAGCGCCTGCTCCCCCTGAAGAAGTCTCCTATCAGTCTTTTTATGATCAGCTCAGCCCTTATGGCCAGTGGATCGATGATCCCAGCTACGGCTATGTCTGGATGCCGAATGTCGGCCCCGAGTTCAAGCCTTACGCCACCAATGGCCACTGGGTCTATACCGATGAGGGCTGGACTTGGGCTTCCGAATATCCCTGGGGCTGGGCCGCCTTCCACTATGGCCGCTGGTTTTACCAGGACGGTTATGGCTGGATGTGGATCCCGGGGCAGGAATGGGCTCCCGCCTGGGTGAGCTGGCGTAACAGCTCCGACTATTATGGATGGGCGCCCTTAGGCCCCAATGTCAGCATCGGCATTTCTGTAGGCGGAGGCTATAATCCCCCTCCCCATTACTGGAGTTTCGTACCGCATCAATATGTCGCCAGTCCGCAGGTCAACAATTATTACGTGAATGAGAGCCGGAATACGACCATTATCAATAACACGACGGTCATTAACAACACGGTGATCAACAACAATAACCGCAATTCGAATAATATCAATAACAATACCCGGATCAATAACCGGTCCTATGCCGGCGGCCCGAGCCCGGATGACGTAGGAAGGTTTAGCGGCGCTCCCCTGCGCCCGGTCGCCCTTCGCGAGAGCAATACGCCCGGCGAACGCGTGAACGGCGGGGAACTGGCTATCTATCGCCCCCGTATCAACCCGGCCACGGCCCCGAATGCGAACAGGGGCGGCGGAGGCACGGGTAATGCCTATGGCGGTGGCAACAGGCCGGCGGTAGCGCCTGCCCGGACCCAACCCCTGAACAATGTGCGCCCTTCGAATACTATGCGTTATAATAATAACGGGTATAACAATCCGAACAACAATAACGGAACCCCGGCCGCGGGTAACGGTCAGCCAACGGGTAACGGTCAACCGATAGGCAACGGCCGGCCCACGGGCAACGGTCAGCCATCGGGCAATACGCCGCAAGCTCCGGGCAATGATCATTTTCAGCGGAACGGCCAATACCAGGGGAATGGTTCTCCGGCCATGCCGCCCGCAACAAATAACACCGGATCGAATGGGACAAATGGAGGCAACCCCCGTATGAGGGATGGAAATCCGAACGGAGGCAACCCCAACGGCCAGCCTGGTCAATTCCCCCAAAGGACGACGCAACCCGTACAGCCGCAGGTTCAGAACGGTCGTCCGGCCCAGTCGATGCCGCCGGCACAGGATAATGCGCCCGCGCCCCAGCAGGGTACGTTCAGGCCGCACGGGAACCAGCAAAACGGCTCCCCGGCCAATACTTCCCCCGTCAATATGAATCCGGTAAATGGAAACCCGGCCCACGGCAACCCATCGACGGCCAATCCGCCAAATGCAACGGCCCCGCCGCATATCAACCCATCGGCAGGCGCGCCGCCGATGAACACCCAGCAACCCAGGGGTTTTGTCAGACCGATCCCGAATACACAAGCCTCGAAGCCGGTGGTTAAACCCGCTCCCCAGGCGCATTCGGCCGGCGATAAGCCAAAAGACAAGGAAAAGGACAAAGAGAAAAAAGAACAATAACGGGCTTTTGAGCCTGTTGAGATAAAATAGGTAGTTCCCTTTACCTGCGCCCCGAAAGGTTTCGGGGCGCTTTTATTGGGCGCGGGTCCGCCTCAAATGACGGCAAACCGCATTCTGGTATCCGCATATCCTGGCAAAATTTTTTATCTATTATCTTTGTGCACAGGATGTGTGAATTTAAAACGGGAAAGGAGGGAGAACTTTTTTAAATTGTGGATAGCGCATAGGTTAGTGTTGATAAACCCGGATCGCATGTGAACAAGCATGTGAGTTTCTAAAGGAAAAATATAGAAAAAGAAAAATTTGATTCAACGGGATTTTGAGTTTTATATTCGTCGTCCTGGTTCAAAGGGGTAACATTCAGTTCACGTTGATATAACAATTTCTTAAAATTAAGATTGGAACACTAACCCATTGAGCTGGTTAAAAAAGCGGATTTAACCATGCGGATTCGTCGTCTGCATGCCCTAAAAGCAACCTATTAAATTCATGGAACTGACAAATCTCAATCTCAACAAAGACCGAAATAAGTTAAGGCGCAAACCATCCGTAGACCTGAGTACTATGGTCTATGGCAAGGTCCCCCCCCAGGCCAAGGAATTGGAAGAGGCCGTACTGGGAGCCATCATGCTGGAAAAAAGCGCTTTCGACACCGTCGTGGAGATCCTTAAGCCCGAATGTTTTTATGTGGAGGGGCACCAGCGGATCTACAAGGCCATGCAGGGCCTGGCGCAAAAAAGCCAGCCCATCGATATCCTCACGGTGGTGGAAGAGCTCAAGACGCGGGAAGAGCTGGAGGTCATCGGCGGCCCTTATTATGTGACCAAACTGACCAATGCGGTCGTTTCTTCCGCAAATATCGAGACCCATTCCCGGATCATCCTGCAAAAATTCATCCAGCGCGAGCTTATCCGCATCAGCGGGGAGATCATCGGGGATGCCTATGAGGACAGCACGGACGTCTTCGACCTGCTCGACGATGCGGAAACCAAGCTCTTCGAGATCACCAATAATCACCTTCGCAAGAACTTTGACAGCATCGATACCGTATTGGTCAAGACCATCCAACGTATCGAAGACCTGCGTAACAGCAAGGATGAGTTTACCGGGGTGCCCAGCGGCTTCCCCTCGCTGGATCGTATCACCTATGGCTGGCAGTCCACCGACCTGATCATACTCGCCGCCCGCCCTTCGGTGGGAAAGACAGCTTTTGCGCTCAACCTGGCCCGCAATGCAGCCCTGAACGCCACCAAGCCCACGCCGGTCGCCTTTTTTAGCCTGGAAATGAGCTCGGCCCAACTCGTGCAACGTATCCTCAGCGCCGAGAGCGAGATCCATATGGAGAAGATCGCCCGGGGCAAGCTGGAAGACCATGAAATGAAGCAGCTCTACAAAAAAGGGATCGATAAACTGGCTGCGGCCCCCATCTTCATCGATGACACGCCGGCTCTCAATATTTTCGAACTGCGCGCCAAATGCCGCCGCCTGAAGAACAAACATAATGTCGGTTGTATCATCATCGATTACCTGCAATTGATGAGCGGGGCGGGCGACAACCGGAACGGTAACCGCGAACAAGAGATCAGCCGCATCTCCCGCGATCTGAAAGGTCTGGCCAAAGAACTTCAGGTGCCGATCATCGCGCTGTCCCAATTGTCGCGTGCCGTGGAATCGAGGAAGGAAGGGGAGAAGATCCCGCAACTAAGCGATCTTCGCGAGTCCGGCGCCATCGAGCAGGATGCCGATATGGTCATGTTCCTCTACCGGCCCGAGTATTACGGCATCACCGCCAACGAGATGGGCGAGAGCAATAAAGGAGAGACTCATGTAAAGATCGCCAAACACCGAAATGGCTCGCTGGAGACGATCAAACTCCGGGCCCTCCTCCATATCCAGAAATTCACCGAATACGGGTTCGACGATTTCGGCGGTATCGGCATGCCGTCGGGCGGCAACTGGAAACCGGTGCAGGGTGACGAAGGCGGCGGCGCAGGCGCCAAGCTCTATATCCAGGCAGGCAGCCGCATGAATGACCTGCCGATGGAAGAAGACCCGTTCTAATTTGCCCGGTATAATATGCTTCCTTTTTTCTACATACCTTCTTACGGGAAAGGACAGACGGAAATATCCCTGGACGAGGACAATTCCCGGCATATCGTCCAGGTGCTTCGCATGAAGAAGGGCGAACGCCTGCAACTCACCGATGGTAAAGGGAATCTGCTGACCGTATATATCATCGACGATCATAAAAAAAAATGCATCGTAAGCATAGAGGAAGCGGTAAGCCTGGCGCCAAGGCGAAAAAAGGTTTGCATCGGGATCTCTCTCCTGAAAAATGCCAACCGTTTCGAGTGGTTCCTGGAGAAGGCGATGGAGATCGGCGTAAGCGAGATCATCCCTTTACTATGCGAGCGCACGGAAAAACAGCATTTCCGCCAGGAGAGGATGCAAGCCCTGTTGGTCAGCGCCATGCTGCAGTCCCAGCAGGCCTGGCTGCCGGAGTTAAGGGCGCCGATGCCGTTCAGCGAAATAGTAAAAAGCGCGGGGCAGGACCGGCGCTTCATTGCCCATTGCGAAGAGGAAAAGAACGGGAAGGGGAATCAGGCGGCGGCGAAGAAGACTTCGCTGGGATCAGCCGCGGGCCAGGCCGCCGGTTCCTCGTTGATCCTGATCGGCCCCGAAGGCGATTTTTCTCAAAAAGAGATCGGGCTTGCGCTGGAGCATGGCTTTGCGCCGGTAGGTCTTGGGGAAACGCGTCTGCGGAGCGAGACGGCGGGTGTGGTGGCCGCTACGCTGCTATGCATAGGGTGATCATTTCTTCATATACTTCCAGTTCCTGGATTTTCCTTCCGCTATCCATTCGATGGCTGTCTTCACACGCTTATCGCGCGTTTCATCTGTCTTCGCCTCGGTGATCCACTCGATATAGTCTTTTCTATGCGAAGGCGGAAAGGCGTCAAAGGCCGTTTGCGCCTTTTTATTTTTTTTGAGCGCGGCAGCTAACGGGGCCGGCACCGGCAACTCTTTTTTCGGGCCCGCCTTTGCCCTCGCGGGCAGCTTAACGCCCTCTTCATTGAGCTTCGCGGCTTCTTTGATATAGGACAGCATTACCTTACCGGCAGGTATATCTTCCAGGGATCTGATATTTTCGAGATGGCCCATGCCGGCTTTCTCAAACATTTTTAAAAGTTCCCCGCTGTCTTTTAAAAGCGAGCCTTTCCAAAAACCGAATTTGCAATGTTGCTTGAAAGCGGATATAACGCAGAGCGGGCTGCCCTTGT
>OLLP01000650.1_pt1 | contig 12771 bp, 12 predicted proteins | sample 1604561 | NCBI WGS metagenome assembly OLLP01 (sample SAMEA104055722, study PRJEB20765) | soil metagenome | isolation source: soil | reverse complement strand
AGGATCGGTGATGTACAGGAATTATTCAGTCAGCGACCCGACAAATACTTATCATTCCGCCAGCTCCACCACTTTTACCGCGGGGGTGCGCATCAACATGTTCAGAAGGCAATATGATTATTAGTGGTTTGGGGTTTCGGGTTTGAGGTTGACTTAGTCATTTCAATAGCCTTTGACACTTAAAAGCGGAACTTCAAACTACAAACCCGAAACCCGAAACTATCCTTCAAAGATCAGCGAGAAAACGACCATTCTTGATTTGAGCTTGTCGATCACATTGGAGTATTGTAGGCTTGGGTCCCGGGCATGAATATTCTTGATCCCGTTGCTGAACTTTATTTCGGGCGTCAGGATAAATACGGGAAAGAAGAACTGGAAACCCAGGCCGGCTTCCACGCTGAGATCGGAAGGGTAAAGCTTGACGAGATTCTCCGCCTTGCGCGCGGACGAGTTGCTGGCAAGGTCATAACGGTAATTGATCCCCCCCAGCATATATACCCGGAAATTATCGATGCGTTCGGAAAGGAATTTGACCTGCAAAGGAAATCCCAGCAAAAGGGATTCGATATCTTTTGTCGCCAGGGTCGTTTCGCCGGCAGGCGGATATTTGACCTTGTAAGTGAGCCGGTTGGAACTGAATAGGAATTCGGGAAAGGCAAAGCGCAGCTCGACATGCGAGCTCACCCGAAAAGTGAACTGGCCCGATACGCCAAACCCCCCTGTGTTGATCGGGTTGACATATAATACGCTATCGCTTTGAAGGAACTGCGGATGGGCGGTTACCTGCAGGTGTGAGGCTGTGTACATAAAGCCAATACCCAGGTAATAGGGCTTGCTGTCATGGTCGGGCAGGTTGAGATAATCCCGTAATTGGGCGACCGCCCCCTGGGAAACCAGCAGGCAGACACAAAGCACCATCCCCGGAAAGATGTTCTTTCTTTTTTTCAACCAAAACGCATTAAAATTCATAAGTAACTTAGAATCAATAGCTTAAATATTGACTTGGCGATGAATTTACAACAGTGGGTAGAATATGGTCAATAGGCATCTTTTGAGGTGCTAAATTAACGGCAAATCGGTCAAATTATTTGCCGGAAATGGATATTATAACAGGATTTTGGCGCCCTGGTAGATGGTACAAATGCCCAGGCTGAGGGGGCGATGGCTGGTCTCCGTATAACCGGTCTTATATAGGACACCGACCAATTCCCGTCCTTCCGGGAAGGCCCTGACGGATTTGTCGAGGTATTGATAGGCTTCCCGGTTGCGCGACAACAGCCTTCCGATAGGCGAGGCCACCAGGCGCATATAGAGCTGGTAAAGATGCCGGAAACCCGTTTGCCCGGGTTGGGAGAATTCCAGCACCAGCAGGCGGCCGCCGGGTTTCAATACCCGCAACATTTCTCCCAGCCCTTTTTCAAGGCTCTCGAAATTTCGGATGCCAAAGGCAACGGTGACGGCGTCGAAACTGTTATCCGGGAAATGGATATATTCGCTGTCCCCGCTATGGAGCGCTACGCGCTCGCCCAATTTCAACCGGGCGATCTTTTGTCTGCCGATCTCCAGCATGCCCGCCGAGATATCGATGCCCGTGATCCGCGCCTGGGGAAAGTAACGGGTCATCATGATCGCCATATCGGCGGTGCCGGTCGCCACATCGAGGATCGCTTCGGGGTGATAAGGGAGCAATTCTCGTATCGCCCTTTTGCGCCAGTAGACGTCGATGCCGCCGGAAAGGAATCGGTTCAGAAAATCATAGCGGAAGGCGATCCGGTCGAACATCTCGGCCACCTGCTGCTTCTTGCCCAGGTTCGAGTCTTTAAAGGGGACGACCGTATCGTGCGTGTATTTTGCCATTGCGGTGGCAAAGTTAGGGGATAACGCGTAATTTCGCGGTTTGCCGCAGATGCGACGGCCATTCAATGAATACCATGCTTATCCAATCATCAGTTTATATCATCAGCAGCCCGGATTACACGCAATGCCCGCCGCCGGACAAGCCGGAATATGCCTTTATCGGTCGCAGCAATGTGGGCAAGTCCTCGCTGATCAATATGCTTTGTCAAAATGAAAAGCTGGCCAAGACATCGAATACCCCCGGCAAGACCAAGCTGCTGAACCATTTTATCATCAATAACCAATGGTATATCGTCGATCTGCCGGGCTATGGTTTTGCAAAAGTATCCCTGGGCGAAAGAAAGAGATGGGAAAAAATGATCGAAGATTATCTGCGTAAGCGGGAAAATCTTATGAATGTGTTTATCCTGATCGATAGCCGCCATTCCCCGCAAAAACTGGATCTTGAATTTGTCAATCAACTGGGGAAATGGCAGATCCCTTTTTGCCTGGTCTTTACCAAGGCGGATAAAGAGAACCAGCGCACCGTCAGCGCCAATGTAAAAGCTTTCCTGGACAAAATGCGCGAGACCTGGCAGTTCCTGCCCCGCCATTTCGTGACCAGTTCGGTCAAGACGATGGGAAGGGATAAGATCCTGCAGCATATCGAAGAAATGAATGCGGAATTCGTGGAAGAGAAAAAGGATGACTAAAATCTAAAATATTTTAATATGTTAAATGTCAGGGTTAGACGCTAAAGAGTTGAATATTCTGGATCGGGTGTGTATATTTAACGAACCCAAAACCTAATTTATGAAACACACCCTTATTCTCTCAGCTCTGTTCTTATGCCTGGCGACGGCGCTTAACGCTCAAAAAACCTATTATCCCCAAACCTGGGACTATGACAAAAGCGCATTAGGAATTGGCCTCGGGTTCGACTATGGAGGCATCGGCGTCAATTATACCGTGTATCCGCAGGAAAATATCGGGATCTTCGGGAGCGTAGGTTACGCAATTGCCGGCGCGGGTTATAATTTCGGCGTCAAATTACGAGCGAACCCCAATAAATTCACTCCTTTTTTCATGGCGATGTATGGCTATAACGCCGCGATCGCGGTATCGGGCAATACGGGCGGTATGAATTTCGATAAATTATTTTACGGTCCTACCCTGGGAGGAGGCTTTGATCTTAAGTCCAGGGGCGGAAAAGGATATTTTTCTTTTGCATTGACCGTCCCCATCAGGAACCAGGATGCGGATAATTATATGCAGGAGTTGACCAATACCTACGGGATCACCTTTGCGAATAAATTGTCCCCGGTAGGATTTTCCTTCGGATATCGCTTCATCCTTTATTAGACGCGGGCTTGAATACGCCTCAGATGATCTGCCGGCCGGATCCGAAGCGGTCAAATTAAACGGCTGTTTTCATTGTATATATTGGAGTATTAATATATATTTATTCAAATTTCCAATATACGCCTTTGGAACAACCTAACGCATCTACTCTTTCTCCGGTTAACACCCGCTCACGCGCCAGGTTCTGGCATATGAATACGTTCATCGTGCTTGCCATCGGCTGCAATCTGATCAATCTCGTATATTATGCCTCGGACGGAATGATGAAGAGCGCGACGATCGAAGGGTCGGGCATTGTGATACTGATCTTCTTTTTGCTCTGCAACCTGAAAGGGCTGTTCGGCATCCCCAAGATCCTGAGCATCGTATTTGTGAATTCACACGCATTCGCCTTGTGCTATGTACAGGGCACCGGACAGGGCGCCTATCTTTACCTCTTCCCCTTTGTGATGGCGATGATCTTCTTTTTACGCGTGCGCAAAAATAACCTGGGCCTTTTCCTGTTCGGTATCGCCACGACGCTCAACCTGCTGGCGATCGTATTGCTATTGCCCTATCATGGCCATATGGAGAACGAGGCGGATCCGGTTGCCTATAACCACCTCGTGCTGAACATCATCATTAATTTTTTGCTGGTCATCGTTTTTTTCTATTTTGTATTGCGCCTGCTGGATTCAAAGGAAAAGAAGAACAAGAGCGAAAAGAGATTTGCCGATACCATCCTCAACACGTCGCTGGACGGGGTGTTCGTAGTGGACCCCGAAGCCATGCTGGTCAGGCAATATAATGACAAGGCGGCCGAATTATTCGGTTTGGAGCCATACGACAAAAAGAACGCCGGGTATGCCGTTACGGATGTGCTGAGTGACAAGATACTGGATCCTATCGCAGAAATGATCGCAAGCGCTGGCGAAATGAATTGGCAGGGGGATATCAGCTTTACCGGAAAGCAAGGAAATTCCTTCCAGGGTTTCGTCAGTATCGTCTCCTTCGAATACTCGGAACAGCCATTCATCAAGATCAGTATCCTGGATATCACTTCCATTAAGATCGCCGAATTCGAGACGCTCCAGGCTAAGGAAAAGGCGGAAAAGGCGGCGGAAGCGAAGGCCCGGTTCATGAGCAATATGAGCCATGAATTGAGAACCCCGCTCAATGCCATCATCGGAACGACCCATTTGCTGGTGCAGGACGATCCGTCGATGCAGCATACCGAGCATTTCAAGGTATTGAAGAATTCTTCGGAGCATATGCTCCTGCTGGTAAATGAGGTATTGGATTTTAATAAGCTCGATGCGGGGAAAATGGAATTTTTCCGGGAGCCTTTCGATCTTGCCAGTACCTTGAAGGAAGCGGCCGATTCGTTCGCGTCCCAGGTAAAGAGCAAGGGCATCGCGCTGAACCTGGAAATAGATGATTTACCGGAAGATACCGGGGTGGTAGGGGATGAGATGCGCCTGAAACAGGTCTTTCTCAATTTGCTGTCCAATGCGTTCAAATTCACTCCTAATGGATCGGTAACCTTGAAAGCGAGGCTGATCAGGACGGGCAAGGCTTCTGTCGAGGTCTATTTCGAGGTGGCCGACACGGGGATCGGCATTCCGCACGATAAACTCCATCTCATCTTTGAAAGTTTTATGCAAGCCGATGTGGCGACCACGCGAAAATACGGCGGCTCGGGCCTGGGCCTCAGCATTTGCAGGGAACTGGTGAAAAAAATGGGAGGCGAGCTCGACGTCGCCAGCGAAATAGGGGAGGGCAGCCGTTTTTATTTCACGCTGAGGTTCCCGCTGCGGCCGAGGAAAATAAAAACGGAAGCGATCACACAACTGGAAGAATACAGGCAATTGGAGGGAATTAAGATCCTGATTGCCGAAGACAATGCCCTTAATCTGAAGATCGCATCACGGTTCCTGGAAAATTGGGGCGTCATTCTCGCCACGGCCGGCAACGGGGAGATAGCCTGGGAGCTTTTTCAGCAGGGATCGTACGATCTGCTGCTCATCGATCTGGAAATGCCCCTGATGGACGGCAAGCAACTGATGTCACGGGTGAGACAGGTCGATCAGGAGATACCTGCCATTGCCTTTACCGCCGCCGTATATGACAATATGTACGAAGATCTGCTTAAACACGGGTTCAATGGCTTTCTGCATAAGCCCTTCCGTCCCGACGAAATGCAAAGGAGTATTTTGCAGCACTTGGGTAAGAAATAACGCGTTCGTTTCCGATGACCTTAGCAGCCGTTCCGGGCGGCCTCAATTCACTACTTTATTCGCACAACTGCTGCTGGCAAAAGCCTCCGGCTTGGCCTTGAAGGCGAAGCCCATGCCCAGGATATAGCCCATGGCTTCCTTCAGCGCGTCATTGCTCTTGAAATGAGGATTGGTATTGATGTCGGCATGCACTTCCATATCGACGTCGTACTTGGAAAAGAGATTGCATAATTCATAGGCGATCTCGATGCTCTTCGCCACTTCCACCAGCATGCGTTCCTTTATGCTATACTGATGCCTGGTCTTTTCATTGTGGATGAACATGAAACCGCCATGCCCTTCGCGGAGGAAGACGATCACGGTGGCAAATTCCGTCTCGAGGCCTTTGACCTGCGAGTCGGTGCCGATGCAAACCTTCAGATGATAGCCTTTGTCGGTCTCGCGCCTGATCGCTTGTTCAACGGCATCCATGATGGGCAGTTCGATCGGGTCGCCATTAAATTTTCGCCATTGCATATAATAAAGGGTTTTTCGAATTTAACGAAAAAGCTGGTATTCGCAAAATCGTGAGCCGGTTATGGTTTTATTAACTCCCCGGTTAGAACTGGCCGGTGCTGAGAAGGACAAGGGTGCAGGCCTCCATCGTCTGAATGCCTTTTGCCTGCGCCAGACCGGCGAGTTCGGGATTTTCCGCACCCGGATTGAAGATCAGGCGTCTGGGATGGAGGGAAAGGATATAATCGTAATATTCTTTTTGGTTTGCGGGATTGAGATAAAGAGTTACAGTATCCACCCCGGAAATTGGCTCTTTTGTCGTTCTCACCGCGACATCGCCCACTTTGGTGACTTTCCGGCCGATAGCAATGAGGGGATACCCTTTACTGCGGAGTCGATTCACCGCCAGGTAACTATAGCGCTCCGGGTTATCCGAAGCGCCCAGCACTAAGGTCTTTTTTGTTTGATCCGCCATGATATATCTATTACAATCGATCCTGGCACCTGGTTCATTTTATCAACCTGTCAATTTGAAGGTGATTGCTTGTCTCTTATGGGCCCGCGCTAATTGAGGGTCGGGCAGCTATATTGCCTGTCCTCTTTAACGCGGAACCCGTTGCCCGGCCGGATGACCAGGGCGATATACCCGCCCCCGTTCTGCATCTTGTCGCTGGAGAACACATTGCCCCAATTGTGGATGCCGAACAGCAAGGGGCCAGCCTTGAAGGCGCCGCCGATCATCAATCTTCCCGTCGTGGTATATTGAATGGGTAAATATCCTCCCCATCGTTTGGTCTCCCACCTGGGCGTTAGGGCCACCAGGTTCATTTCCTGTACGCCAAGGATCCTGCCGCTATTGTTATAGCCGGTGAGATTGATCGAGATATTGCCGTTGATCGAGAAATGATCCGCAAGCGGTCTGTCCACGTTGATGACTAATCGCGCAGGGTTCCGGATATTGAAGATGGCGCCGCTCAACTGGGCGAAATTATGGACCGTTCTTACCACGCTATCGTTGATCTGGGCCAGGTTGTAGAAATGGCTGGCGAATTTTTGGTTGAGATTGGAATCCGTGATGTTGTTGATGGGATTGGTGGCCTGGCGGCTTTCTGTCCCATATTTATATTGGTTCTGGCCGATGTCCAGCAACGCTACGCCGATCTTCCATTCGTAATCGAAGTAATCGTCATAATCGTAGGTTTTTATAGCCTGTGATTTCACATAATACTCCACACCCAGATCCAGGGCCAGCCCGCCCCTGGAATCCACCAGGAATTGGTTCAGGTTCTCCCCGGCGCTACGCCCCTTCTGCCAGGTATCGTAATTGGAGGAATACCCATAGCGCGCGGCCCCGCCGTTGAGATTATAGACGGTCTCCCCATTGGCTACCGAGCTTTGAACCGATCCGCCCGTCAATTGGGCAAAGGCGCCGGATACCCCGCGCATGGCCTTGAGCGTGACGCCTGCGTTCAACCTGCCGTATTCATCGTCCCGCAACGTCTGGCTATACGTGGCGAATAATTCCAGCCAGGCGCTGCTGACGACATTGCCGGAAAAAGGGAGGCTGCCCTTATTGATCGAAAAAAAGTCGTTCAGGTTGTGCAGGGAATCCAGGTAGTTATAATTACTTGTCCGCCCCATCCCATAGCCCCGCAGGTTGGCGCCAAAGGCGATGGCCTGGCGGCGGTTGAGGGCGATACGCGCATTCAGCAGGTGGACGTTGAAATTGAAATTGAAGTATCTGCTATGATTCCCCTGGGTGAACTGGTATTTTGAACTGTCCGAAGGATTGAGCAGCGAAAAATTCGTGATCCTGACGGCATTGGTTGAATTTTTGAGCTGAAAGGAGAAGAAGGTAAGATCCCAGGGGTAAGGAGCGCTGAGAATAGAGGCGGGGTTATTGGCCACTCCCAAACTGCCTGCGAAAGGAGAGCCTTCTACAGCATGATAATTCTGCGCGCACAGGCACACCGGCAACAAAACACCCAGTAAAATAGCGAAAGCGCTGATTTTTTTCATTTCAAAATGGTTGCCCATGCGTCTGACGGATCAAAAAGGTCACTAATCTGGGGAAAGGTCTCAGCAAATGTATAAAAAAATTCGTGCCCGACTCGCGTCCGAAAAGCCTTTGGATCAATCGCCCTATCCACAATCGTTTACTGAACAGCCTGTTCCATTGATCTGCATACTCCTGCTCCATCTCGTGACGGGCAAACTGTCCGCGAAGAAAGGCGTCAATGCAACGGAAGGCGATCTTGCTGCCATGCAAGGCCATACTCATCCCATTCCCTGACAAGGGAGTGATCATACCCGCTGCATCACCGATCAGCAGGATATGGTTTTCTACCTGCGTTTTTTTTTCGAAGCTGATCTGGGCGATAGTGACCGGATGATCGAAAAGCCTGACGGAGGAAGAAAAGATCTTTTGGAGGAAGGGGTTTCGCTGCAAGACATTCTTTTCCATTTCCGGGATCGAATTGCCGTTCATTTGCAGGTTCCTGGCGGTAGTCAGGTAGCACAGGCAATAGCGGTCATCCTCAATCCTGGAAATGCCGCAGTATCCGTCCTCGAAATTGTGCAGAGAGATCAGGTCGGGGGAATATTGCGCGTAGCCGCCTTCGTCCACGGGCCGTATATGATACTTTATGCCGATGTAATTGTTCAGTTTGCCGGGCCGTTCACGCGTGAAGGGGCGTTTCCATTTTATATCGAGGTTGCTTCGCTTGCCAAAGGCGCCGCAGGCGATCTTCGCCTGGAAGTCCCCGGCCGTAGTGAGGATCCGAAAAAGGTTCTTTTCAAAAATGACGTCTTTTACCGTCGTCGATTCGAAGAGGGTTACCCCGCTGTTACGGGCGATAGCCGCCAGCGCTTCGTCGGCCTTGTAACGGCTGATGCCGAATCCGCCCAATGGAAGGGCTTGTTCGATATGCTCGCCGCCGGGTGCGGAGATCAGTAACCGCTTGATCACGGGAAGGTTCCAGTCGCTTAGCGGGAGGCCCAGCTCTTCGAGAAAATTCCAGCTTTCGAGGCTGATATATTCCCCGCAAACCTTATGAAAGGGATATTTTTCTTTTTCAAATACGGCCACGTTCCACCCCGCCCTCGCCAACTGGATGGATAGGGACAGCCCGGCCAATCCCCCGCCCGCTATTGCTATATCATATTGATCGTTATTGGATGACATTCGATCGTCAATATACGCTATTCGGCACAGCAGACTCGGAGGACTGCCGACTTTAACTAATCCTTACTAACCACCAATAGCCAGCGGTAGGCCCATTTCCAGCGAAGGGAATAATGTTCGATACCGGCCTGCTTCAATAAGCGCTTCCATTCTCCCCTGGTAAAACCCCGCAGCACGGATAGCGGGGCGTCATTTTTGACCAGCCATGAACGTGAAAACCATTTTGTCAACACCCGGATCGAATGATAGGCAAAAGGATGCCGTTGCAGGTCATTGATAAAAAAGCCGACGGTCGCATTGTCGCGCATCCATTTCAGCATATCCACCAGTTGCTCATCCGTAAAATGATGGCAGAACAGGGAAGAGAAAATAATATCGGGTTTTTCGTTTTCGAAGGGCACCTTCCGGTAATCCGACAGGACAAATGCGGCATCCGGCCCGGGGAGTTTTTTCCGGGCGATGGATACGCAATGCGCGTTGATATCGATGCCGATGAATTTCACTCCGATCCGCCTCCTGCGGCAATACCGGGAAATAGCCAGCAGGTTGTCGCCTCCGCCGCAGCCGGTCTCCGCAATAGTCGCCTGCCGCCGGTCTTTCAATAATTGTTTGAGGCCGTTGACGCTGATGGCGTGACCACCCAGCCAGGTATTGATGAACTCCAATTCCTGCATATTCCTTTCTATGGCGTCATAGGGGATATCGTCCCGGTCGAGCAATTCCTTTTCATAGCTCCTTTGTAAAAAATTCATGATGCGTCGCCTGTTGTTGCAATAAAGGTTTCCATCGTGAGACCGGGACCAAAGGCTACGCCGAATATAGTATTCTGCTGCCCATAGTCGAGCCTGGCCATGATCCGGTGCAGGACGAACAACAGGGTGGGAGACGACATATTGCCAAATTCCTTTAACACGGCATAGCTATCGTCCAGGTTGCCATTGGTAAAATGCTGGCTGTTATAAATGGCTTCCAGTATTTTTTTGCCCCCGGGATGAGCGCACCAATGCGTGATGGCCTCCCGCTGCCTGTTGTCCTTCGCCAGCGCTCTGTCTACACAGGGGCCGAGGTCTTCTTCGATCAGGTCGGGGATAAAACTGCTCAATGTCATCCGGAATCCCGTAGATGACAATTCCCAGGCCATGTCTTTCTTTCCCCTGGCCAGTATTTCCGAATAGAAGCTATCGAGCCGGATGCCTGGCTGAGGATGGGCGGAACCCTTTTCCTCTGCTACCACCAGGGCGGCGGCAGAACCGTCCCCGAACAGTAAACTGGATGTGATATTATCGGTAGTAGGCTCATGTTGAAAATGCAGGGTGCACAATTCCGTGCATACGACGACGACTTTAGCCCCTGGGGTGGACCGGCAAATGGCATCGGCCAGTTTGAGCGCGTGAATAGCGGCATAACAGCCCATAAAGTTGACCGATGTACGAAAAATGCTCGAAGGCAGCCCCATCAACTCGGCCACCTGGAGATCCAGCCCGGGGGCGCTCATGCCGGTACAGCTTACCGTGATGAGGTGGGTGATCTCCTGCGGGCGGATCTTTCCTGCCAGACAGGTATTGATCGCCTCTACGGACAACGGGGTCGCGTGCCGGTTATACCAGGTCATGCGCTGCTCCAGCGTGGGAAAAGGCTCCAGGTTCTCCGTAGGGGGATAAAATGTCCATTCGGCGGCTGGCTGGCTATAATCCGGGATAACGGAATACCGGTGCGCAATGGCGCTCTGCCGGTAGAGGAACTGCAATTTCCGCCGGCCCGCTTCATTCAACGCATAGATCTGTTGCATGAACCGGAGGATGGTATTCTGTTCATGGCGAAATGCGGGTACGGCAGTACCGATGGATATGATCTTGCTCACCATAATGCTTCTTGGATATATATACGGGATACGGGCCGTCTTGTCTTTACGACATCAGGAGAATGATGATAAACGCTGCATTTATGCATACAGAGGCTAAAAGGTTCATCCGCATGGTGTTGACAAAATTGGCCTGGCCCTGATCCTTCCAGACCCTGGCGGCCCATACAAAGAAATAAACGCTGACAGGTAGCATGCAAGTTGCCAGCACGTAAAATTCTTTTATTGCATAGGTCAGGAACAGGAAATAATAAGCCAGGGTTGCAAAAGCGATGCCATACACGATGCCGGTAAAGATGAAGCTGCCCCTATAGCCGAGCAGGAGGCTGAGCGTTCGCACGCCGTCCCGTCGATCCGCCTCATGCTGATAGATCTGTGTCAGGGGATAGAAGCCCCCTACCAGCAGGGAACTCGCTATGAGGGCTACAAAAGGGATCATCGGGTCGCTGCCCGGGTGGTGACTGCCGCAAAAGACAAGAAGAAAAATAAGGGCGCCCTGGCAGATGACCACGGTCAGGTATCCCCCGACCGGGTATTTTTTCAGACGGATTCCCCGATAGCTATAGGCCCGCGAGGCAAGGATATAGACGGCGACACCGGCTGCAAAATACAGGTTGACCAGGCAGCCAAGCAGCAGGGCCAGCGTGTCCATCATCACCGTCAGCCGGAAAAGCTGGCGCGTAGGGGGTAAAGGATGCTCCAGCCCCCCGATGGGTTCCGTGTCGCGATCCATATAGCTGTTATAGCCATTGCTGGCGGGGTAGACCAGCGCGTGCAGGATGATAAAGATCAAAAGCGCCCGCCCCCAATCTTTGTCCCCTACCTGGCCCAGGGCGAACCAATAGACCGGCATGAGGAAAAAGGAGAAAGGCAGGCGCAAGAGCTGTATCGTCGACTTTTTTAGCAGCATGGCGTCCTTACGGGTTTACCAGCGTTCTTCGGCGGAACTTTGGCGCACGGCGAGTTTGAGCATGGCGATCTGGTCATCCGCTCCCTGCTGATCCGCCAGGCGGATATTCGTCGGTTCATTGACCGGCTTTTTCACATGCTGTTGCTGCTGTACGGGCCGCTGTGCAGGCCGTTGGGCCCTATCGTTACGGGGATCGCGGAAAGGCTCGCGCCTGTTGCCGGACCCGCCATTACGCTGATTGCCACCCGAGGATCCGTTGCCCCGGTTGATAGGCCTGCGTTGCTGATCGCCGCCGGCGGGGGCTCTTTTTACGGGGCCTGCCCGCATCGGCGCTCTTTGCATCACGAAAGGATGCTCTTCGACGACCGGTATGGGGGTGATGATCAATTTTTGGATATCGTGTAGGAATTCCATTTCGTCCGCATCGCAAAAAGAAATGGCCAGGCCGCTGGCGCCTGCCCTGCCGGTACGGCCTATGCGATGTACATAGGTTTCGGGCACGTTGGGCAATTCGAAGTTGATCACGTGCGTGAGCTCGTCGATATCGATGCCGCGGGCGGCGATGTCGGTGGCTACTAATACGCGGATGTGACGGTTCTTGAAATTCAGCAAGGCGCTCTGACGCGCGTTCTGCGATTTGTTGCCATGAATGGCCTCGGCACGGATACCCGCGCGGGTCAATCCCTGGGCTACCTTATCCGCTCCATGCTTGGTGCGGGTGAAGACCAGGGCCGTCGGGATGGATTGGTCTTTCAGCAGGTGCAGCAGCAGGGAACGTTTATCGTTCTTTTCCACGAAATAAAGGGATTGCCCGACGGTCTCGGCCGTAGTGGCCGCAGGCGTCACTTCCACTTTGTCGGGGTTTGTCAGGATCGTGGCCGCGAGCTTTTGTATCTCCGGGGGCATG
>OLLP01000780.1_pt1 | contig 13361 bp, 8 predicted proteins | sample 1604561 | NCBI WGS metagenome assembly OLLP01 (sample SAMEA104055722, study PRJEB20765) | soil metagenome | isolation source: soil | reverse complement strand
CCTTTGAACCATCCGGGTACAGGCCGTCTTGACGAATCTCGAGGCCGGCTACGCGGCCTTGCAGGCTGAAGCTGGCTGTAGTAGTCAAATCTTCCCCTCTTATGGTCGTAACGGAGGCCGTCATATCCCTCTTTTTTTCGATGCCATAGCCGATCACCACGACGTCGTTCAAATACTGGGTTGCGAGGCTCAGGGAGATATCGATATTGGCGGATCCTTCGTCGGGAACTTCCACCACTACTTCTTTTAGGGTATAGCCGATCGAAACGATCTTCAGCTTGTATTTCCCCGGGGCGATATGCGTGATCGCAAAGTCGCCATTGGAATTGGTGGCAGTCCCGATCATTGAGCCCCGAAGGGTAACGGATGCGCCGGGTATGCCGTGACGGCCCTCTTTATCCAGTACCCTGCCAGTGATCCTGGCGACACCAGGGCGGTAGTCGGGCATATTGTCGATGGGTTCGGGGCGTGGAGTTGCGGGTTTAGATTGTTCAAGAGTATAAGGATGTTCGGCCTGGTACACCCATGCGTTGACCCGAGGATCATCGGTTCGATACGGGACGTGATCGGTATGGATACAGAATGTCTGGGCAGCCTTGATGACGAGGTGTTTTATTTCGGCCGTATTGATCGCTTTATCGACCATCAGCATCGTATATTCTCCGGGTCTTATATTGTGGATCAGGCGGAGTTGTCCCGGGAATACGAGTTTTACTCCCGCGGGCGTGGAGGGGATTATTGACCCGGATGGAATCGTCGGCCCAGCTGGGATTGCCGTCGCTGATGGAGATGCCGGCCCGGAAGGGATTAAAATAATGTACCTGATATCGGTGTCTTTGGCGGCTGTGAAGAAGAGCTTTCCATCGTCGCTGTTGTCAGCACCGTATCTGTCGTAATTGGAAAGCAGCAGGTAAGGCTGTTGTTTCCGCGGGCTTGTTTCGTAGGCGATGATGGGCGTCGCGGGGATCGTATCGCCGAGGATCCATTCGGGTTGGGGTAATTGGGGCAATTCGACAGGGTTTTTATCATCCGGGAATATTCTTTTTTTCTCGAGCCGGAGGATCTTTTTTGATAAATTATAGCTGTAACCCGGTTCGAATACAAAATGTATATCAAAATTCCCGGGCGCAAAATAGTGAAGACTGTCGTTCGCCATGAATGGCCCGACGATATGCGCATGGTTATCGGATAATCTGACCAATTTCTCGGATTGCCAAACCCAGGTTCCATTCGTGCTGTATTCATCCAGCGACCATAATTGGTTTTCCAAGAGGTATCTTTCGCGATCTGTCAAGAACGGCTTGAGCGGAGTGATATTCGAATGCGGCGGTAAATGATCGAGATCAATGAACAGGTCGTGTTTATAAAATGGCTGCGTATAAATGCTGTCCACCTCGATGAACCGGTCGCGGAGCCGGATACCGATCTGCGTGTAGCCAAGATTGGTCTGGTAGGCGTCTTTCGTTTTTTCCGTTACCCCGTTGTAATAAACGAGGTTCCGGTTGATATAGAGCAGGTAGATTTCCTGCCGTTGGCCGCGTTGCACGACATGAACGCTTAGCTGGGGCAGAAATTCGCCGATCGGGGTGAAGACATCGAGTATCCCTTTTTCGGGGAAATGCATTTGGTAATAAAGCATGGTATCCAGCCCGAACCGATGGCGCAAGCCGCTGTGCTCGCCCAAGGGATATATCTTCCGGACATAGGGGTCATCGGTGTCGAATTTGTCCCTTTTTATACCGGGCTTCATTTTGTATTTGGCCAGGTAAGGCGGTTCCTGAACATTGATACTTTTGTTGAACTGGCTGTTATAGCTCAACGCGGTAAGATTTACCCCGGGGACGGGCCTATTCCTATAATCCCGCACCCGTATCGCGATGCTGTCTGTTTGTCCCGGAAAGACCGTGCTATCGCTCTTGATGCGGATGTCGAGCAATTTATAAAGCAAGGCGATATATTTTTCGCGGGTCTGTTCCTCGCCCTGCCATTGGTATTGCCAGCTCACCCGATAGCCATGCCTTTTATTGAGAACGATCGTCGTCCATTTTACGCGCTCGCTGCTGCCCATCCCGGCGCCGATGATCTTATTTCCGTCAAAAACGGTAAACGAAACGGGGATAGCGTAGGGATTTTCCAGTACGAAACCCAGGGTATCCCTCCTGCTGATCCGGGTCAGGCCGATCTCGTATCTTTTTTCCAGATCGGGAGTCGCCGAATCCACGATCCGGCCGTTGTCAACCCTGTAAAAATAATATGAGGCGGCCAGCGGATCGATCTTGATCCGGAAGGGGTAGTGAACCTGGCGGATCTCGTTCCAGTCATTGCCTATGCGGACGAAGCCGGAGGCGTCGCGTATCCTTCCATTTTCGCGAAACAGCGCCACGATCGAATCTTTTTCTTCAGCGGCGCTGAATTTATTATCCGCGATCGTATAATCGAGGGGGAGGTCTTTTTCCTGTAATTCATTGTTACTGTTCCTGAATTCCATGTTTGCCTTCAGCAAAAGATCGGCCTTTGGAAAATTGGCGCTGGACAGATCGAAGCCCGTTTCGCCTGCGGTCAGGAGGGCTTTGTTGTCCACGAACAAGGTATCGGGGATATATAGTGTATCCGGATAAAATCTATTGATGTTCGCGATCGCGATTGTCAGCCTGACGCCGGCATCAAGCACGGGCAAGCCATTCGCGTTCAAGGCGGACGCGTGCAGGTGCAAACTGTCGCCGGGATAATAGGTATCCTTATCGGATCGGGTGTGATAGGTGCTGATCTCGTCGAGTAGGTAGTCCTCGATGCGGAATGGTCTGGAAAGAATGCGTTTGCCGTCGGGGGTCTCAAAGACAACGGAGTAAGCGATGTCCGAGCGAAGGGTATCGGAGAGCGGGAATTGGAAGATATAAGAGCCGGGGGAAGCGGGGGCGAGACCCTTTAGAAAAGTTTTGATAGGGTTGCCCCCGTCGAAATATTCCAGGAATAGTTTTACCGGCTGCTGATAGAATTTCCATTTTTTATTGAAAATATAGGCTTTTAATTTGACGGTATCGGTCTGCTTGTACTTGGGTTGGTTAAATACGATCATGCCGGTCATACCTGCGCTGGAGGAAGGGTATTTCTTTTTTAAAAGGGCTTTGATCTCATGGGGTAAGAACAGGATGGTTCTGGCCAGCCAGGTTCTTTTAAAAATGTCGATCCTTTGGTGAAAGACGGAGTTCTCCAATTCATCCGGAACCGAAAGCGAAGAGAACAAGGTATCGTGCGGGGTATATACCGTGATCAGCAAGCCCTGGGGTCTTTTCTGTTGTACCCAATAACTTTTCGCGTCTGTGCGGTAGGGGGCTTCGATACCGTTCACCCGGATCTTTGCGTCCGCGACAAAATTCCCGTCTTTGCCGATCACCAATAATTGCACCCTTTTTTGGTTATTGACCGGGTAAACGGTAAAATCTGAAATGCCGATGAGGTCTGCGACGATGCGGTTGTCCGCGATGCTGAGCAGAACATACTGGCCGGGAGGCAGCGTTCGTTGATCCACGCTATCTGCGGGGAATGTCGCTGCAGGGGTCTGGCCCAGGAAGGCGTCGACGTCGATGCTGTCCTTCTTGATAAAATACTCGGCCCGGGTAGCGTCTACCTTGTAAGCCAGTGTCTGGTGGCTGTTCCTGGCGATCTTTTTCAGATCGGCCTGGGAAAAGACCAGGGCGGGGCAAAGGAGGAAAAATAGCGTAAAAATCCTGGCCATAGCTGATTTTCATAGCAAGATGCGGGAATTCAACCGAATGCATAAGTCCTGGTCAGCATTTAGGTATAGGAGTTTGGCGGCCAATTTGTTTGAAGCAATAGACAGGTGGCCTTGCGCGCCATATAATATTATATAATTTAAAATATGAATATTTTATGGAGTATTATCAAATAAGTGGCCAAATAATTTCGATTATTTGCTTTTTATCTAATTTTTTTGGTGATTCGGCGTGAAATAACAATAAATATTGATATAATATTTTATTGTTATTTTTTTAATATAAAATAAGAATTAATTTTATCCTATTGGTTGGACTCCAGCATCCTGTTAAATGACCCCCTCGATCAGCCCTCTTGCCATTTTTTAAGCGCGTGTATAACCCGATTAATCACCATAAAAACAACTAAAGTATGGCATCTGCTAAATTAGAGTATATCTGGCTCGATGGCTATCAGCCCGTGCAGAGTCTCCGCAGCAAAACAAAGATCGAAAAAGATTTCTCCGGAAAACTGGAAGACTGCCCGATGTGGTGCTTTGACGGCTCCTCCACGGAACAGGCACCCGGTGGATCTTCGGATTGCCTGTTGAAGCCTGTCTACCTCATCAAGGATCCCCAGCGCAAGAACGGGTTCCTGGTCATGTGCGAGGTGATGAATCCGAACGGCACTCGTCATGCGAGTAATGGCAGGGCGTTGATCGAAGACGATGATAATGACTTCTGGTTCGGGTTCGAGCAGGAGTATTTCTTATGGAATGCGGCTACCGACAAACCCCTGGGATTTCCCGATGGCGGTTTCCCCAGGCCGCAGGGACCCTATTATTGTTCCGTCGGCGCGTTGAATGCCTATGGACGCGATATCGTGGAAGAGCACCTGGATGCCTGTCTCGAAGCGGGGCTGAATGTAGAAGGCATCAACGCCGAAGTAGCCACCGGGCAGTGGGAGTTCCAGATCTTCGCCAAGGGCGCCAAGGAAGCCGGCGACCAGGTATGGCTGGCGCGTTATCTGCTGGAAAGGATCGGCGAAAAATATGGCGTTTCGATCAACTGGCATTGCAAGCCTCTGGGCAACCTAGACTGGAATGGCAGCGGCATGCACGCCAATTTCTCCAATACGACGTTAAGGACCTGCGGCAGCAGCGAAATATATGTACAGATCTGCGAAGCCTTCCGCCCGGTGATCAAGGAGCATATCGATGTGTATGGCGCGGACAATCATCTTCGCCTGACCGGCAAGCACGAGACCGCCGCGATCGACGAATTCAAATACGGCGTATCGGATCGTGGCGCCTCCATCCGGATCCCCATCGGAACCATCGAGAAGGGATGGAAGGGATGGCTGGAAGATCGCCGTCCGAACAGTTCGGCCGATCCTTATAAGGTTGCCGCCCGGATCATCAAGACGGTCAAATCGGTGGATCTGGAAGTCGAGTCGATGCAGGAAGAAAGGGCAAAGGCAAGGGTCGCGTAGGAATAAGAAAGTTAGTAGATAGATTTATACAGGGAAAGCGGGTGATTCCGCTTTCCCTTTTTTTGTGTCCTGCTAAGGCTGTGTATCGGCCGTTGAGGTCTGGCTCGTAGAATTATTTGTTGAAAAGATCGAATATCCGAGACCGATGCTAAACCAGGGATTTCCCTGGAATTTCCAGCCATAGGTACTATTGTTGAGATTGCTGATCCTATCCACCCCCATAAAGACGCCGATCTGTATCTTGCTATACTCGAGCATGTAGCCGACGCTCAAAGTCAGGGCCGTCAGTCCGTTCGAGGAGTCAAGCGCACCGGCATTGGTGCTCACGGAGGCCTTGTCCAGGGTAATGCTCGAGATCCCGAAGCCGCCTACAAATGAATGGCTCCATTTGCTGAGGGAATCGTGTCTCAGGGTATACGCTACCGCGGCCCCCACATTAAATGACCCGCTGAAATCCTGCATATGTTTTTGAGGACGGAATTTAAAGGGGTAATTGATTATTCCGAATCCCAGCGATCCGCCGGTCATGATCTTGTTGGGTACACTGATCGCGTGCGCCTTGAATACGCTCAATTTTACCAAAAAGAATTTTTGATTGCCGTCGAAGCTCCTGGAGATCTTTTTCTGTGAAGACAATGCGTCGAATTCCGAGGCGGTCCCTTTAAAATTATAGCGGAGGAAATAAGTGTCGTTCCTGATCTTCGACGTGCCCCATTTATCCTTGACATAGTAGAGGTATTTGATGATCACGTCCGAATCGTCGCTGCCTCTGTCCCCAAGGACGGCCGCCACGGCGAATTGGCCGGTCAGCTCGCTGGCGATAGAGACCGGGTTGCGGACGACGAATCTTTTTTGAGCCGTATCGTAGGAGCACTCATAGATCTGGACGATATTGTTCCATTTCCAATTGCCGGAATAGTCTGTCGCAGCGCCGCTGGCCGGCGATTGGATCATGGCCGGGGCGGTGGAATCCGCCTGCGCTCTGCGGCTATATCCTGCATAGCCCGAAGAGGAATACCCTGCATAACACGAAAAAGAGCTCAAGCAAAGTAGAATAAACGAATACATGGGCATGGCCGTGACGAGCGATCTCATTTTGGCTGGACGGCCCGGTTTGCGTCCCGGTGCAGGGGCTTTTTTGGGTCGATGTCCTGGGGTTGCCGGGGGTTTTGGGGCAAGCGGGCGCTGCGGATCGGGTTTACCCAGTTTTTCGGGATCAGGCGTAACGGGTGGAACGGGAACCGGAGGGACAGGAGGTTCAGGATCGGGGCCGGGCCCGAGAACTAGCCGTTTGCCCGAAATGGCGCGGGTATTTTTCCGGGTTGGCCGGGAAGGGGTCGTTAGATCGATGGTGATCGGTGCTGATTTCATTTCTGTTTATTTAAGGATGGTTTGAATGGAGCGGCATTCGAGCCGTTCGGGCAAATGTCAGCAGAAATGAAAGCGGATCGCTGGTGAAAAACGCCCCTCGGTACCCCGTATTTTTACGGGGTGAATTAGGGTTATAATACGGGTCGGGGGGATAGAGGATTTGCATACTTTCGGGAGCTAAAACCTAAACACATGAATGATCATCAGTCTATCATCAAGAAGAAGAACCGGATCATCTATTTTCTTGCGCTGGCCTTGCTAGTCGTCGTTTTGTTCCTATTCCGTTACGAAGTCCATGATTTTGTCTCGCCCTATCCTCCTTATGCCCAGGGGGACAGTATGTACAATATTTATGCAGGAAAATACAGGTGGAAATTATTCGGTTCAAGAAAACCGTATGGATCCTGGTATGACACCGGCTCCTTTAAAAAGTATATCGACGTTACCTTGCCCGGGCTTATTAGTAATATGAAAAGAAAAAGCGGCTGTCAATGGGGAGTGGGGTTCTATTTCATGCGTAAAAAGATGCCCGATGGGACTAAATCCTGGGATTTTTGCATTTTACCGACGTTAAGAGATACAGCCCGCAAAGACAGCACTGTGCTGGATTTCTTTGCCGATTCGAATTGCACTTATTATAGCCGGTGTGCGCCAAAAGGCGGCCTGAGTGGCAATGGTAATGTCGGCGTCGATGCCGGGCAACTCTGGCCCTGAGAATTTTAAAAGATCAGATCCCAGCTATGATAGTTCCAATAACGGTCGTCGAGGAAATAGTATGTCTTTCTTTCTCTGTTGCCTATTTAAGGAATAGGAAAGCGGGGTGGTGGCGCAATTTCATTTGGTTCATGCTATTCACGGTACTAATCGAGGTAGCAGGCTGGATACTGAGCCTTTATTTTCCCAGGAAATACAATCACTGGCTATACAATATCGAAATGATCATCGAGGTGTTGTTCGTGACCTGGGTCTTTTTTAAGATCCTGCAGCCCCTTTTCAACAGCAAGCCCTTGTTATTATCGGGGCTTGCTGTATTCTTTATCTCTTATGGTGTGGAAGGCATCAGCCGGAAGTTCCTCACCTATAATGCGTTCACGGACACGCTGGCCGCGGTATTCTTTGTCATCGCGTCGGGTGCGTATTTCTATTTTTTGCTGAAAAGCGACGAATACGTAAAGCTGCTTAAGCATCCGCAATTCTGGGTAGTAGCGGGAATTTTCTTTTTTTATTTCGGCAGCACGGCGGTGAACCTTTTTTTCGACGACCTGATGAAAGTCAATATTGTCGGGGGAGTTCCGGTTCGATTGATTATTTTTCCGGTTTTAAATGCCATTTTATACGGCTGTTGGGGCTATTCATTCAGATGCAGGTATCTTCAAACCATATCGTCCTATTAGTATTTTTCGCTACCGCTGTGTTTCTCCTGGCCGGGTGCTTTTTGCTGTTCTATGTTGATCTCTACAACAAGCGGAAAAAGAAACACCAGGAAGAAACATTGCTGCTGAAAAAGCAATACGAAGAAGAACTGATAAAGACACAGATGGAAGTCCAGGAGCAAACCCTGCAGACGATCGCCAGCGATATCCATGACAATATCGGCCAGCTCCTGAGCATCACCAAACTCACGCTGAGCACGGTGGACGCCGCAAAGAACCCGATAAAAGCGCAGGAGAAGGTGAATAACTCGCTGGAATTAATAAATACCTCTATAAAAGAATTGCGGGAACTGTCCTCCGTCCTGCATGCCAAGAACCTTCTGGACAAGGGCCTTGAGAACGCCGTGCAAAACGAGATAAAATGGCTTTCAAAAAGCGATCAATACCGGATCGGCTGGGAAGTGTCGGGCGAAAGGCGGGAGGGATCGAACCCGCAGCATGAATTGATCGCCTTCCGGCTGATCCAGGAGTTGCTGAACAATATCATCAAACATGCCCGGGCCACGGAAATAAACGTACGCTATGCCTATGAGGCCGGGCTCGTGGTGATCAGCATTGAGGATAATGGCATCGGGTTCGACGTACAGCGATCGATCGATAACCCGGTAGGGCTGGGGTTGAACAATCTATTCCATCGCGCCAAGATGATCGGCGGGGAATTGAGCTTAATTTCTGAGGAGGGAAAGGGTACCCGGGCTACCCTGCAACTAAATCATTAAAAAAATGACCGGTATGAAAACCAGGAATATCATCGTTAGCATCGTGGATGACCATACCCTTTTCCGGGATGGCCTTTCCAACTTGTTGAGCGAATTCGATCATATATCGATCGGGTTCGAGGCAAAGAACGGCTATGATATGCAGGAGAAGCTAAAGGCGCATGGGGCGCCCGAGGTCATGCTCATGGACATCAATATGCCGGTCATGGACGGATATGCGGCTACGGCCTGGCTGAAGGAAAACCACCCGGCTGTGCATGTCCTGGCCCTGAGCATGTACGAAGACGACGTCAGTATCATCAAGATGCTACGTAAGGGCGCGGGCGGGTATGTATTAAAAGAATGCAATGCCGATGAGCTGGTGCGGGCCATCCAATCCATCATCGATACGGATTATTATATCAATGAACTGGTGACCGGGAAACTGATCCGTTCCGTTCGGGAAGAGGATAGTGAAACGGGCGTCGCGGCCACGCGTGCATTCAGCGCGCGGGAAATGGAATTCCTGCAATTATGCTGTTCCGAGCTCACTTATAAGGAAATTGCCGACCAGATGATCATCAGCCCCAGGACGGTAGACGGCTACCGGGAAGCCCTTTTTGAAAAACTGGGGATCAAATCCCGGATCGGGCTGGTGCTGTATGCGATAAAGAGTAAGATCGTGGCCGTCTAGGACGAATCTCCTCGTTTGCTAATGATGTAGGTAATCAAGTTTGATTAAGTGTAAATATTTATAGATATTTACATGATTACACTTAGTAGCAATCTTAACAGCGCATAAATGGGACTTCTTAGTAGCAAAAGGAAGATCTATCCTGAAAAGTATTATTCCATTTTCTTCAAGGCCAAAGAATTATACTACACCCAATTCTTTGATATCGTAGACTTGTCGAAACTAATGAAGGAGCCTTCGGTCAACCCCGAGGACTTTGCGTCCACGCCTATCGATATACAATTTTTGAACATTCCCTTTACCACCACTCCCGGTCAACTGGTAAAGATCTTGGGTAAGCCTCACTATTTCAAAGAGTATGAGCCGGGGTCGCCCCGCGAATTCAAGATCTATTTTTACAAAAAAAGGTTCTTCCGGAACAAGGTGGTCGTCCAGTTCTATTTTGTAAACGAGATATTCGCCTATTGCATCGTGACCTTTTTGACCCTTGACCTGGCGGATGAAGAGAAATTGCTCACGCTACTCAATAACAAGTATCTCGATCCCGAGGGAAGTCCTACAGGCATCACCTCGATAAAAGACAGGAACGGGTACTATTTGTATTATGAGAAGCTGTTCTATTCCTCGTTGGTGTATATTAATAATTCGCCGGAAGTCAAGGAGGCGCTTAACCACGACGACAGGAAGGCAGGCTATAGGAAAAGGATGGAAAGCCACTACAATGAGTGGAAGGATCTGTTATAGAGGCCAACATTTCCCGGACAAAATTGTTTATTCGAAGTATACCTTTGTTGTATAACCAGAATATATGGAAATAGGGATCGACAGTTTTGCCGCCATGTTCAACAATGACGCCGGCGCTTCGTTGGATGATAAGGAGAGTATGGCCCAATTGCTCGAACGGATAGAGCAGGCAGACCGCGTTGGGTTGGACATTTTCGGGATTGGGGAGCATCACCGAAAGGGATTTTTGGACTCTGCGCCTGCCCTGATCCTTGCTGCGGGAGCGGCTCGTACGAAGAAGATCCGCCTGACCAGTGCAGTTACCGTGCTGAGCGCTGCCGATCCGGTGCGGGTATTTCAGAACTTTGCCACGCTGGATCTGATCTCCCAAGGCCGGGCGGAAATGGTGGTCGGGAGGGGGTCTTTTATAGAGTCATTTCCGCTGTTCGGCCTGGAACTCGAGGACTATGATGCGTTATTCTCGGAAAAATTGGGCCTCCTGCTCGATATACGAAAGAATGAGTTCGTCACCTGGTCGGGTAAATTCCGGCCTGCACTCGACAACCAGCCTATTTATCCCAGACCATTACAGAACCCCCTCCCCATCTGGATAGGGGTTGGCGGCACGCCCGCATCCTTTGTTCGGGCCGGCACGCTTGGATTGCCGTTGATGGTGGCGATCATAGGAGGGGAAACGCACAGATTCCGTCCCCTGGTCGATCTTTACCGGGAAGCCGGAAGAAAAGCCGGTCATTCGCCGGATAAACTGAAAGTGGGGTTACATTCATTGGGCTATGTGGGTAATACGACCAAGGAAGCGGTCGATGACTTTTACCCAGGCTATGCGGCGGGTATGACAAAAATAGGGAGGGAGCGGGGATGGCCGCCGATGACCAGGGCGTCATTCGATGCGCAAAGAGGGCCGCAAGGCGCCTTGTTGGTCGGGGGGCCGGAAGAAGTCGCGGAGAAGATCCTTCGCCATAGCGAGGCGCTGGGCGGGATCTCGAGAGTTACTTTCCAGATGGATAGCGCGTCGTTGCCGCATGATATGCTGATGACGTCAATCGAACTGATCGGTACGAGGGTGGCGCCGGTGGTCAGGGGGAAATAATACAACTAATTTTCTTAGTTTCGCAGCATGGGCAAGTTTATCATAGCTATCATTTGTTTGTTAATATATGCCCGCGGGCTGTATGCCCAGGACACAAGCCAGAATCAGACAACCAAGCCCCGTACAACAGACACACTCCCTTCGGTTCATCATTTTCATGAGACAGCAAACAAGTCGCTAAAAGCCGATAAGAAAAGGCTGGAATATTTTAAAGACACCATCCGGCGTCAAAGGCGGAAATTCGATTCTTCATTTTTTACAGATATAAAGATTCCGACCTCCGGAGACTATGCCCGTGACCTCGACAAGACCTATGAGACACTTAGTAATATCCCTGGCGTAACCGGCTCCTTTACCAGGCTGGAATCCATCGGCAAAAACCTCGACCTGGACGATTCCGCCCTGGAGATCGTCGCGACCAGGTTGTCCCAAAATGACCGAACGTTCAACGTCCGCAACCTCCAGATGATCAATACCCTACTTGACGCTTTGGACCGAAACACGGATAACTATTCCGATTACCTTGACCAGTGTGACTCTTCGCTCGATGATGTCCGCGGCGATATCGGCGATATCAGAAACGACAACTTGATGAGGCAGATCTTTAAGGATACTGCTTTAAGGAATACTTTTCAACCGCAGTTACAACAGCTAAAGGACAAATGGCGGGAAGTCGACAGTCTGGTCAGCGAGACCGGGAAGGATCTCAATACCTTAAAATCACAAGCCTCCGCTCATTCCATAGTTATTAGTGAACTGTCGGCCAAGGTCGACCTGGAATTGAAAGCCGTGGGATCGCGCGCCTTTGGGAAGGAACAACCCTATTTATGGGAGTCCGGCCAATCGAGGCGCGGTTTCTCAGCCGACAATATCGAAGAGTCGCTCGATGAAGAACGGGCGCTCACAAAATTTTATTTCAGCACCACCCGAAGCAGCAGGCTTTGGCTATTGCTCATGGGAACTGTCTTTTTTCTTTGGGTGGCTACTAATTTCAGAACGCTAAAACGCCTGAATAAGCTGGACGTCGTCAAAAACCTCGGATTCACCTACATTAATGCCATACCTGTCGCTGCATCGCTGATCTTCATGCTCAGCCTCGCACCTCTCTTCGATCTGCATGCTCCGGCCGTCTATATAGAGTCTGTACAACTGCTGATTATGATCGTGCTGACCTTTGTTTTACGAAAGAAGGTGCCATCGCGCGTATTGTATGGCTGGTGTATCTTTGTTGTGCTATTTTTTCTGTTGCCGATCGCGCGTCTTCTGCTAGTATTCCCGCCCGATCAGCGGTGGGCCTATCTTTTGATAAATTCGGCTGCCCTGTTGCTGGGGATCTATTATCTAAAATATCTTGGAAAAACTTTTGGCAATTGGATCATATATGCTGTGGCGCTTAATTTATTGTTTAATCTCCTGGCGATCGTCTGTAACCTCAGCAGCAGGGTAACGCTTGCAGAGATATTTGGATATACAGGCGCCTATGCTTTTGCCGAGATCATAAGCCTGGTCATCTTTATCCAGGCGGTCATAGAATCCTTTTTACTGCAGGTGCAGACCAGCCGGATCAGGAAAAAATACCCCGAAGAGTTCGACGTTCCCTACATTGCCAAATCCATGCGGAGGTTTGCAACGATTGTCGCGATTTTCCTATGGCTTATTGTCTTTGCCATCAATCTAAATCTTTTCGATTCCGGCTATGATATGCTTGTCGACTTCTTTTCAAAAACAAGAAAGGTAGGCAACTTCGGATTTTCCATCGGCGGCATCGTACTATTCATGGCCATTATTTGGTTTGCCAACTTCCTTCAAAAATATATCTCCTACTTCTTTGGCGATACCGGTGATGACGCAGCCTTTGATGACAAAGGGCAGAGATCCCGGCTGATGGTTACCCGACTCATCCTACTCATTGCCGGCTTCCTGTTGGCCGTCGCCGCCTCCGGCCTTGCCGTCGATAGAATAACCGTGATTTTGGGCGCCCTCGGCGTCGGCGTCGGTCTTGGCCTCCAAAACATCGTCAACAATTTCGTCTCCGGCATTATCCTGATATTCGATCGACCTCTGCGGATCGGCGATACGGTGGACATCGGAGACAAACGCGGACGAGTAAAGGAAATCGGTATCCG
>OLLP01000543.1_pt1 | contig 13397 bp, 13 predicted proteins | sample 1604561 | NCBI WGS metagenome assembly OLLP01 (sample SAMEA104055722, study PRJEB20765) | soil metagenome | isolation source: soil | reverse complement strand
TCGAGGTCATCGAGGGCCCGCTGATGGACGGCATGAAGATCGTCGGCGACCTGTTCGGCTCCGGCAAGATGTTCCTTCCCCAGGTGGTCAAGAGCGCCCGGGTCATGAAAAAATCCGTCGCCGTGCTGACCCCTTATATCGAGGCGGAGAAAGAATTGCGACGCCAGGCGCACAAGGCCGCGGGCACCACCAATGAAGAAGGGGCCGGCGCCGCAAAGATATTGCTGGCCACGGTAAAGGGCGACGTGCACGATATCGGCAAGAATATCGTCGGCGTCGTATTGGGCTGCAATGGCTATGATATCATCGATCTCGGCGTGATGGTGCCGACTGACAAGATACTCGAGACGGCGAAAAGAGAGAAGGTGTCGATCATCGGTCTGAGCGGGCTGATCACGCCTTCGCTGGACGAGATGGTGCATGTGGCCCGGGAAATGAAAAGACAGCACTTTCAACTGCCCCTGATGATCGGGGGCGCCACAACCTCGCGAATGCATACTGCCGTGAAGATCGCCCCGGAATTCGAACAGGGCGTCGTGCATGTACTGGACGCCTCCCGCAGCGTGACCGTGGCGGGCTCGCTGCTAAGCAAGGAGCAAAAGCCGGATTTCCTGCGGACGATCAAAGAAGAATACCGCAAGCTGAAAGAAGACTTTGCCAATAAAAAATCGACCAAGCAATACCTCTCCTTCCCGGCCGCGCAACAGAATAAGGTAAAGATCGACTGGGAGAAATTCAGCCCCGTCGCTCCTTCATTCACCGGCACGAAGACCTTCGACGGTTATGATCTCGGCGAGATCGTGCCTTATATCGATTGGGGTCCTTTTTTCATCGCCTGGGAACTGCATGGCAAATTCCCGCAGATCCTGAAGGACGAAAAAGTTGGCGTGGAAGCCACCAAATTATATAATGAAGCGCAGACCCTTCTTCGGCAGATCGTTCGCGAGAAATGGCTCAAGCCCCGCGCCGTGATCGGGTTCTGGCCGGCTAATTCGGATGGCAAGGATACCGTGACGGTTCATGGAGAATGGCCGGCGGATGCAGGTGCCGGGGACAATGCAGGAAACAGTGAGAAGAGGCAGGGAGAGATGAAACTCGAGTTCCTGCGGCAGCAGATCAAAAAGGCGCCCGGTCAGCCCAATATGTCCCTGGCGGACTTTGTCGCGCCTTCGGAATGTGGCAAGCAGGATCATATCGGCGCCTTTGTGGTCAGCATAGAAGGGATCGAGCCCCATATCAAACGGTTCGAGGAAAATTATGACGATTACGGAAAGATCACCTTACAGGCGCTTGCCGACCGGCTGGCCGAAGCCTTTACCGAACTGCTCCATGCAAAGGTGCGTAAGGAATACTGGGGCTATGTATCGCAGGAGCATCTTTCCAATGAACAACTGATCCAGGAAGAATATCTCGGCATTCGCCCCGCACCCGGCTATCCCGCCTGCCCGGATCATACCGAAAAGCGAAAGCTCTTTCAAATGCTCGATGCCACCCGGCAAACAGGGACTATCCTCACCGAATCGCTGGCCATGTTCCCTGCATCCTCGGTGTCGGGCTGGTACCTGGCCAACCCGGAAAGCAAATATTTCGGGGTAGGCAAGATCGAAAAGGATCAGGTACTGGACTATACCCGGCGCAAGAAGATGGAGCTGGAAGAAGTGGAGAGATGGCTGAGGCCCGTGCTGGAATACGATGCGTGATCCCCAAAATCAGGAGCTGGAGAGCCGAATAATGAGCCGGAAGCCCAATCAGTTAGCCGGTCGTTAACGCCCTGTCCATTTATTTGATTTTCATTAGCTTTGCGCGGCAAACAGTTTTATGAGACAATTTACCCTTTACATCCGTTTGGCGTTATCATTGCTCCTGATCGTTCCTTTTTTCGCTAAGGCGCAGGATCAAAAGACGCATCATAAAGGAGAGCTCTATTTTTCCTGGGGATACAATACCGAATGGTACACGCGTAGCAACGTGCATATCTCCCAGCCTTCTATCGGAAATAATTACACTTTTACTTCGATCAGGGGCATCGATCACCGCGGATGGGACGATGGACTCCTCAACGAAGCGCTTTCCATTCCCCAATACAATTACCGCCTGGGATATTTCTTCAATGAAAAAAAGGATCTGGGCATCGAGATCAACTTCGATCATACCAAGTTCATCTTTTCCGATCAGAACGCGCATATCAAAGGAACTTTGAATGGCCACCCGGTGGATAGTACGATCGCCTTCAGCCAGGCAAACGGTTTCTATTATTTTCTGAATAACGGCGCCAATTTCCTGCTCTTCAATATCGTGAAGCGGCTGCATATCTATCGCGCGCCATCGGAAAAATTAAAAATAGATTTCCTGGGCAAGGCAGGCATCGGCCCCGTCATCCCGCATGTGCAGAATAGCCTGTTTGGGCATCCGAATGACCAGGGTTTTCAGTTCGGGGGCTGGAATATAGGCACCGAGGCCTGTCTCCGCGCTACTTTCTTCCGTTATGTCTACCTGGAATTCACGAACAAGCTGGATTATGCCCGCTATTCGCATCTTGGCATTTATGAAGGCACGGCCAGCCAGGCCTTTGGTTGCTATGAGTGGATCCTCAACCTCGGGATCACGCTGCCGACGGGCCGGAGTCATTGATCCTTGCCAAAAGCCTTCATCAGATCCTGCGATTCTTTGGCATTGCGAAGCCCGATGATAAGGAGGACGATAATGATGCCCTTCAGAATGAATCCTTGAAAAATTGAAGCCGGTTCCAGTATCCCGCTACCTACCAGAAGGGCTGCATAAATGATCAGGCCGGTGAGAAGCGCGGCAAATGGTTTCTTTTTGGTCCAGAAAGCCAATCCTGTAAATATCGAGGAAAAAAAGACCATGATACCAACGGATATGCCAAAGGCAGGTTCAGGCTGGTTTAAAACAGTAAGGATACTCAACAGTTGTGCGCCGGCGATAATGAAAAGTATGATCCTTGCATTCCGGATATGCTTATCATAACTTCATGGAATAGTCGCTTTCACTAAAGATGCTTTCTTCCTCGGGCCCCGAACTGGAAATATTTTCACTCATAGAAAAGATTTGGTTGAAATGGTATGCCAAACTAATGAATACAATTTATAATTGCAAGTCCCGGTTCTATTCAAACAGCCACCACCGCCGTTTACGTGGCTTGGCAGGATAAGTCTTCCGGATAAAGGTCTCGATATGTGCCATGGCTTCCGGGATGCTGTCTGTCAGGCGAACCAACGCTAGATCCTCTTTCGAGACCGTTCCCTGTTCCGCCAGGTAATGCATGTAATCCCATAATTCCCGATAAAATTCCTTGCCGAACAGTACGATCGGGAATTGGATCAGCATTTTGGTCTGTACCAGGGTAAGCGTTTCAAAAAATTCATCCATGGTGCCAAATCCCCCGGGCATGATGACAAAGGCATAGGAATATTTTATCATCAGCGTCTTACGCACAAAAAAGTGATCGAAGGTGATCGAGGTCTGTACATAGGGATTTGGTTTCTGTTCAAAAGGCAGCTTGATATTGCAGCCGACCGAACGCCCACCCTGTTCGAATGCCCCGCGATTGGCCGCTTCCATAGCCCCGGGGCCGCCCCCCGTCAGCGTGGTCAGCCCCATCGCGGCGATCTGTCTGCCGAACTCACGGGCCGATTGATAATAAGGATGGTCTTCCCTGAACCGGGCCGACCCGAATACCGTGATACAGGGCCCTACGAAATGAAGGGTACGGAATCCCCGTATGAATTCCCGAAAGATATCCCAGGCAAAGCCCAGTTCATAGCTGCGGCTTTTAGGGCCCTCCAGGTAGATGGGCTCTTTAGCGGGTATTATCTTTTCCGGGGCAGGGGCGGCTTGCGGATTTTCCATAATTAGGGGCTCTCGTATAGTGACAAATAGTAAATTGCAGGGCTGCAGGAACGCGACAGGCGTTCCCCTCGTGGCGCAAATTTAAACTATTATGCCCTCACTCCGTATTGCCAGTTATAATGTAAATGGGATCCGGGCCGCCCTGAACAAAGGGTTGCTGGAATGGCTGAAGAACGATCCCGCCGATATCGTATGCCTGCAAGAGACCAAGGCGATGAAAGACAATGTAGATCACAAGGCCATCACCAGCCTGGGCTTTCACGATCATTGGTTCTCCGCGCAGAAAAAGGGATATAGCGGGGTAGCCATCTTCTCAAAGATCAAACCCGATCATGTGGAGATCGGCACCGGGCACAAGGTCAGCGACGACGAGGGAAGGGTGATACAAATGGATATCGGCGATATCCGGGTGATCAATGCATATTTTCCCTCCGGCACGTCGGGGGAGGAAAGACAGGGTTTTAAATACCAATGGCTCGAAGAGTTCTACAATTATCTCGAAAATTTAAAAAAGAAATATCCCAAACTCATTCTCTGCGGGGACTATAATATCGCGCATAAGGAGATCGATATCCACGACCCCAAGGGCAATAAGAACTCATCCGGGTTCCTGCCCGATGAAAGGGCATGGATGGATAAATTCCTGTCGAACGGCTGGATCGATACCTTCCGGCATTTTCATCCCGAACCTCATCATTATAGCTGGTGGAGCCAGCGGTTCCCGACGGTGCGCGCGCAGAACAAAGGCTGGAGGATCGACTATATCACCGTAACGGATCCCTTGAAAAATGACCTGGTAAGCGCGGAAATATGCCCTGACGTGAAGCAAAGCGATCATTGCCCCGTCTATTTGGAGCTGAAGATAAAATGAGGATCGTCAATTAACCTTTTCCGGTCATGGAAATGCTCACCATACTCCTATTTATTGTCATTATCCTGCTGATCTTATCCCAGCAGAGCAAGATCCTGAAACATTTTGATCGCCTGGAGGAAGACATCCGGCGGTTGAGGGATCAGCTCGATCATTCGCGGCCGGCAGCCAGCCGCCCAGCGGAGCCCGATACAAAATCCGAAGTGAGCCCTGCGTCTCCGACCCCTGCGCCCGTCGCAAGGCCGATCCCCGAAACTTCTGTCCCACCGCCCATACCAGGCGTCGAAACGCCGGCGGAGATCAGGAAACCCGATGAGCGGGAAACAAAAGATCCCCTGACCCGGCTGGTCAATCCCACGCCGCACCCGCTGCGGATCGATGAGTATAAAAAAGCGTCCCATCCCGTTACCCCCCAACCCAAGAAAGGGTTTTTCGATCGCCATCCCGATCTGGAAAAATTCATCGGCGAGAATCTCATCAGCAAGATCGGGATCGCCATATTGGTGCTGGCCATCGGCTTTTTCGTCAAATACGAGATCGACAATGGAAAAATCGGGCCAGTTGGCCGGGTAGGCATCGGTCTGCTTTGCGGCGGCATACTTGTCGCACTGGCGCATAAGCTGCGAAAAGGGTATGCTGCCTTTAGCTCGGTGCTGGTCGGCGGCGGCCTGGCCATTTTTTATTTCACGATCACGCTGGCTTATCACCAATACGGCCTGTTCAGCCAGTCGATGGCCTTTGTCATCATGCTCGTCATAACGGCTTTTGCCGTCATCCTTTCGATACTCTACGACCGCCAGGAATTGGCGATCATTGCGCTGGTGGGCGGCTTTGCCGCTCCTTTTATGGTGAGCAGCGGGGACGGCAATTACCAGGTGCTGTTCGGCTATTTGCTGATCCTCAATACCGGTCTGCTGGTCATCGCCTATAATAAGGCCTGGCGTCTGCTGAACCTGCTGGCTTTTTTGTTCACGGCCGCCCTCTTCATCTCCTGGCTGGCCACCTTGCCCGATAATACGGGAATTGCAGTCTACCGCGGCGGGTTCTTGTTCGCCACCGCCTACTATATTCTCTTCTTCGCGATCAATATCGCTCATACGATCAGGGAAAATAAAAAATTTATCGCCTCGGACTTTGGCATCCTCCTGGTCAATACCTGTTTTTATTTCGGCGTAGGGCTCTGGCTGCTGAATGGCATGGGGCTGGGCGGCTATCGCGGCCTGTTCAGCGCTTCGATGGGGATATTCAATCTGGCGGGCTCCTATTTTCTCTTGCGGAAAAGGAGGGTGGACAGCAATATTCTTTATCTATTGATTGGCATCACGCTGAGCTTTGTCTCGCTGACCGCGCCCCTGCAACTGCATGGGCATTTTATCACGCTCTTCTGGGCTTCCGAAACGGTGCTCTTGTATTGGTTAAGCCAGAAAGCGGGGATCAGGATCATCAAATGGGCTTCGATGGGGGTCTGGGTGGCGATGCTGTTAAGCCTGTTAATGGACTGGGCAAATACCTATGGCGTGATTTTGGACCGGATCCCACCGACCGACTTTTTACCCGTCATTTTTAATAACGGCTTCATGACAGGTATTTATTCGGCGCTCGCTTGCTATGCCTTGTTTTTTCTCCGGCGGCGCGAAGAAAAAAGGTTATCGGATCTTTCGCGTATCGCTTTTCTCCTTATCGGCACCCTGGTTCTTTTTACTACCGGAGCGATCGAGATCGATTATCAATTCACTAACCGTTACGGGGGAACGGAGCTGAATGAGCTCTATCTGCTATTGTATACATTTGGGTTCATATTCCTGCTGACGGTCATAGGTAGCAGGCGGAGCTGGTTTGGCAGCCCCTGGATCATTCCCGGGTTGTTGGCCGTCTGTATGGTCATCTATCTCCTCTTTATCCCCGATAGCTTCCGGATACAAAGGAGTATGCTGGAAGAAGGGCATTGGGCCACGCATTTTATGGCCCATTGGATCAGCGCCTTGTTGATCGCCTTGACGTTATACCGGATGATCGCATTCCGCCCCTGGGGGAGAAAGGAGATCGATCCGGTCTTCTTTACCTGGGTCGCCGGGATCCTGGTGGTGACCTTTCTCAGTGCCGAGATCCAGTTGCTGGTGAATGCCTGTTTTTATTCGCCCTCCCACCCCCTGCCGGAAATACAAAGCGTGTATTACAAGACAGGGCTTCCCATTTTATGGGGGCTTTGCTCTTTCTCGTTCATGTGGCTGGGCATGCGGCATAAATTCAAGCCCTTACGGATATTGTCACTGGTCTTATTTTCCATCACCTTATTGAAATTGTTCCTCTTCGATATCCGTAATATACCCGTAGGGGGAAAGATCGCTGCTTTCTTCTGTCTGGGGGTATTGTTACTGGTCGTTTCATTTATGTACCAGCGATTAAAAAAGATCATCGTAGCAGATGAAGAAAAAAAGATCGTTTAACAGGCTGCTGTTTATCGTCCTTATAGCCCTGGCTGCCATCCAAAGCCACGCGCAGGACGGATTTTCCTACCGGTCGGAACTGGATACCGTGAGGCAGGCGGGATGGTATAAAATCACCTTAATGCCGGATCTTTTGGCGAAATGCAAAGAAGATCTTTCCGATCTGCGCATCCGGGACTCGGCGGGTAATCCCGTTCCTTATGTGGAAAGGAGCGATCTGCCTGTATTTACCACGGAGAATTTTGCGGCCTTTCCTATTTTTTCCAATGCGAAGCTGGTGGACAGCTTTACCGAAGTAGTGGCAGGGAACGCCTCGGCCGGCAACATCAGCTCTTTACTGCTGGTCATGAAAAATGTCAACGCCCACCGGTCTGCGATATTGAGCGGTAGCGACGACCGGGAGAAATGGTTCGTGATCAGAGAGCATATAGAGCTCCAGGAGGCCGGCAGCGATACGGCGGATCACTATGTTCAGTCCATCTCTTTCCCTTCGAGCAATTACCGGTTCTTTAAATTGATCCTGGAGGACAAAGGCTTATTGCCGGTCAATATCCTGAGGATCGGCGTCACCAGCCGCAGCTTTACGATCGGAAAATATCTCGGCGTGCCATTCCCCGCCCTTACGCAAAAGGACAGCAGCGACAAACATTCCTATATCATGCTTCAATACAGGGATCGCTACCGTATCGATAAATTAAATCTGCTGCTGCAAGGGCCACCCTTATTCAAAAGGAACATCCGGGTCTATGACAGAGGGAAAAATGGCGACCGGTTCGTTTCGGAAGCAACGCTGAGCCCAGGCATAACTTCTTTTTCGATCCCTTCCGTCAAGACCAATAGCCTGTTGCTGGATATAGCCAATGAAGACAATAAGCCCCTGGTTGTCCAGGCCGTTCAAACTGCGCAATTGAACCAGTACCTGCTCGCCTTTCTGCAGAGGGGTTATGGTTATTCCTTGCTTGCCGGCAATGAGCACGCGCAGGCGCCCGAATACGATCTCAAATATTTCGCAGACAGTTTGACAAAAGACCCTCAGGAGATCCTTGCCGGGCCATTGCTGCCCGTCCGGCCGGGTGCGGCCGCGATCGTATCGCCGCGTGCGGATCATTCCGGTCTTTGGTTATGGGGCATCCTGTCGATCGTATTGTTGCTGCTCGCGTCCCTTAGCTATAAAATGATGAAATCCATCCCGAAATAAATTACTTATGCTCGTCTTCAATATCACGGTCAAAGTGCATGTATCCATCCTGGAAGGATGGCTGGCCTGGCAGCAGCAGGAACATATCCCCGCAATTATGACCGCGGGGTCGTTCGATGACTACAAATTCTATCGTTTGCTGGATCAGGATGAGTCGGAAGGGCCGACCTTTGTCCTGCAGTTCTATACCCAATCACCGGAGGATTACCAGCTATATACCCTCGAAGCCGATCCTCAATTACAGATCGATGCCCAGGCTAAATGGGGAGAAGGTTTTGTTGCCTTTCGCACGACTATGGAAGAACTTTGCTGAGTGCTGTGCACTAATTGTGGAAAAGAATTCCAAAAATTAACAGAGTATTAAAAGTCGTTCTGACCCTTTTAAAAGCCTGCACTGGCAAGGATTTCAGCCCGAAGCCCTGAAACATGGCGCTGGCGCGGTTTTTAGTGTTTTCCGCCGACCCCCGTTGTCGGATTCTTACGATCACAGGGTTCGTATAATCCTTGTCCCACGCGGTTTAGAGCGATCCGGAGGTCATTTTAAAAAAAACTAAAAAAATTTTGCCGCATTCAAAAAGCGGGTATATTTGTTGCTGCTAATAAAATAAAAAATTACACTATGAACAAAGCTGAATTAATCGCAAAAATTGCCGACGATGCTGGCATTACCAAGACCCAGGCGAATGCATCCCTGGATTCTTTCGTTGAAGCAGTTACCAAAACATTGAAAGGCGGCGGTAAAGTCACCCTCGTAGGTTTCGGTACTTTTTCCGTGTCCAAGAGAGCTGCCCGTAACGGCCGCAATCCCCAGACCGGCGCTGTTATCAAGATCAAGGCCAAGAAAGTAGCTAAATTTAAGGCAGGCAAAGAACTTTCTGCAAAATTATAATGCTGCGGCACATCATTTAAGATCGAAGCTCCGCTACCAGGGATCGTCTACCGGTATCGGAGCTTTTTACACCCTATACCTTTTTACGATCATCGGATCATTAACCACGTAAAGCAGTTCAAACTAATCAAAATGGGAAGAGGAGATAAAAAAACAAAAAAAGGAAAGATCTTCAAAGGTTCTTTTGGCAAGACCCGTCCTGCAAAGCCCGCAAAAAAAGCGGCGGTAAAAAAGGATAGCAAGTAGCTAGGGCGCCAGCCTTTCGATCTTCCAGCTTCCGTCTTTCTGCAAGCTATACCTGATCCTGTCATGCAGCCGGTTAGGTCTTCCCTGCCAGAATTCCAATTGTGTTGGCCTGATCTGGTAACCGCCCCAATGCGGAGGGCGTTCGATCTTTTCACCGGCAAATCTTTCCCGGATCTTCTTTTCGTTGGCTTCCAGCCAATCGCGGCTGTCGATCGGCGAGCTCTGGGGCGAGGCCCAGGCTCCGAGGCGGCTTCCCTCCGGGCGGCTATTAAAATAATCGTCGTTTTCCTGGCTGCTCACCGGCACGCTCAGACCGCTGATACGGATCTGCCGCTCCAACTCCTTCCAGAAAAAAACGAGGCTGGCGCGGGGATTCTCCAGCAATTGCCGTCCTTTTGCGCTCTCGTAGTTCGTAAAGAACGTAAATCCTTTTCCATTAAATCCTTTTAGCAGTACGATACGGGCATCTGGCATTCCTTCGGCGGATGCAGTGGCCAGGGTCATGGCATTCACTTCATCGATGCCCGAGGCCATCGCTTCATTCCACCATTTCCCGAATTGCGCAAAAGGATCGGGGAGGGCCTCTTTTTCGGAGAACGATTGTAGCTTATATTCCTTTCGGATGCCGGCGATGGGATTGTTGTCGCTCATGCGGCAAAATTACCGAAAAACAACGATTCGTGGGGGCAGTCTAGCCGTTCGGCAGATCATGTTCATTCGAAGGGGCCGTCACTTTGGCCAGTAAGGCTTCCATATCGCTGACCCTGCGTAATTGCCCTTCGATCTTTTTGTTGTGTTCCGATATTTCCTGGAGGTCGTGATTGAGTTCTTCGAGGAAGACTGTTCTTTTCTGGAATTGCAGGCGCTGGAAATTGGCCTCTTTCAGTTTCTCCTCATTGTCTGCCAGTATACGGCTAAGACGCTGATTTTCTTCCCGGAGCGAAATCTGCCGCAATTTGACCTCATCGTGCTCTTTCCCGAGCTTGTAATAATTCGCCTGCAATTCTTCGTAGTCGGCGCCTCTTTTATAGGGCTGGGTCAGGTAGCTCTGCAATTTCTCCAGCTTCTCCTGCAAGCCATGATATTCTTCATAGGCCTTGTCGAGACGCAGGCTCATTTCTTCGGCCAGTTTTTGCTGGTGCCGGAGATAGCTGATCTCGCCTTCTTTTTCCGCAACCAATTGCTCGGAGCTTCTTAACTGTTCGTACAACTGCCCGTTCCGGAGCTGGAGTTCCTGGTTCTTCTTCTCGGACTCTCCCAGCAATTCGATATGCTGGAGCAGGCGATGGATGCTGCTGTTATGCTCTACTAATTTTTCCTGGGCGAACCTGAGCTGGGAAAGATAATCAGCGGCGGGGCCGGCAGGAACTTCAACGGTTTCGACGGTCGTTGGCGCTGGAGCGGACACTCCGGATGCCCCCTGCGCGGCGGGAGCCGGCTGATATTGCAGTTCTTCCAGTTCTTTTCGGGAATCGTCAAGATCGAGCCGCAGGTTCTCGATCTCTTTTCGGCTCTCTTCCAGTTCAATGGTAAGGATCTGTTCGTTCTCCTGCAGTTCGTTCAATTGCTCGCGCAATTGTTGTTGCGCCCTTTCCTGCATGTCCATATCATTGTAATACTTCAGCTTCCAGTTATCATTCTCATCGATGGTGGTAACGTATGGGACGTCGCTGATCCTGAGGCTCCTTTTCGATCTCAGGACAAAATGAAGCGTGAAGCCGAGAATGAGCGCGCCGAGCACTGCGATAATAAACTCAGGAATGCCCATTGTCAATTCATATCCCATTATTGCGCTCAAGGTGTTTAAGGTGTCCATAACGGTTCGGAGCTAATTTAACCAGTCTAAATAAAGTAATAGGCTTTACGGGATGAATAGATAAAAAACATATGTTTTTCAAGGGATTAAGAGCGGAGGGAAGCGACAACAAATAACAGTGGGGTAGTTGATCAGAGCCGGAAAAATACATTCCTTCCGGCAAATATGCAAATTATTTATATTTATAATATATAAATATGATATAATTAGTCTTTTACAAGAGTTCCAACCTGCTCGCCGGACACCACCTTCAGCAAGTTGCCCGGCTTATTCATATCGAAAACGATGATAGGCAATTGATTTTCCATACATAAAGTAAAGGCTGTCATATCCATAACCTTGAGGTTTTTGGAGATACATTCCTGGAAACTGATGGTGGTGAATTTTTTTGCCGTCGGATCTTTTTCGGGGTCGGCGGTATAGATTCCGTCTACGCGTGTGCCTTTCAGGATGACTTCGGCGCTGATCTCGATCGCGCGTAAGCTGCCGGCGGTATCTGTGGTAAAATACGGATTGCCTGTTCCGGCGCCAAAGATCACGACCCTGCCCTTTTCCACATGGCGGATGGCCCGGCGGCGGATATAAGGTTCCGCGATCTGCTCCATTTTAATGGCGCTCTGCAGCCGCGTGTATACGCCGATCTTTTCCAGGCCCGCCTGCATGGCCATACCGTTGATGACCGTGGCCAGCATGCCCATATAATCGCCATGCGCCCTTTCAATACCCGTTTCGGCCTCGTTCATGCCGCGATAGATATTACCGCCGCCGATCACGATTGCCACCTGAACTCCCATATCGACGATACTCTTGATGTCCCTTGCGTATTGAGCAATGACGGCATTATCAAAGCCAAAGCTTTTATCCCCCATTAACGCTTCCCCGGACAGTTTGAGTAAAACTCGCTTGAAAGCAGGCTGCATATTCAAATATATAGGTTCGTGATCTATCCTAGCTGTACCCGCTTGAACTGGGTGACTTTCGCGTCGGCGTCCGCGCTCTTCAGGTATTCGCCCACCGTCTTCGAAGCATCCTTTACGAAGGCTTGCGCGGTCAGGGTATTCTCTTTAAAGAAGGCGTTCAGCTTGCCGCTGGCGATCTTATCGATCATTTCATCGGGTTTGCCCGCCATCTTCGGATCGTTCCTGATCTGCTCGGTCACGATGGCTTTTTCACGCGCCACCACGTCGGCGGGAACGGAGTCCGGATCGACGGCGACAGGGTTCATGGCCGCGATCTGCATGGCAATATCTTTTCCGGCTTCGAGGGCAGCAGGAGTATTCTTATTCAGGCCGACCAATACGCCCATCCGATAGGCGCCGTGGATATAGGCGGCTACTCCTTCGGCTTCGATCCGAACAAAACGGGTGAGTTGTATCTTTTCCGCGATCTTGGCCACCTGGTCGTTGATCTTATCGGATATCGCGACGCCATCCAGCTTTGCTGCCAGCAATTCTTCCAGTGTTCCGCAATTGTTAGCCAGGGCAGTTTTCATGATGCTCTGGGCAAAGGCGACAAAATCGGAATTCTTAGCGACGAAATCCGTTTCGCAGGCCAGCGTGATGATAAAGCCGGTCTTGTGATCGGGCGTCGTCGTGGCGATGATCACGCCTTCCTTGGCTTCGCGGTCGCTGCGCAGGGCGGCGACTTTCTGGCCTTTCTTGCGGAGATAATCGATGGCTTTTTCAAAATCGCCGTCGCTCTCTACCAATGCCTTGCGGCAATCCATCATGCCCGCGCCCGTCGTCTGGCGCAGTTTATTAATATCGGCTGCCGTTATCGTTGCAGTTGACATATCGTTGATTTTTGAAAATTATTAAATCAGGGGCCGGCCGCCGGTACTAGCGGGGCGCTCCCGTGCGCCTGGGTGAATTCGGCACCCTGCGCTTGGGCTGGCTGGTTCCTTTTACTTTCTCTCCGCGGGCGCGTTGCGCTTCGCTTTCCGCCTCTGCCTGCAGGCGGGCTGCCTTCCTTTCATTCTCGTCAGATCCTGCCGTTTCGTCTACGTCGTCTTCCTTAGCGGCTTGTCTTTCGGCAAGCCCTTCGGCGATGGCGGCGGTGAT
>OLLP01000328.1_pt1 | contig 13453 bp, 9 predicted proteins | sample 1604561 | NCBI WGS metagenome assembly OLLP01 (sample SAMEA104055722, study PRJEB20765) | soil metagenome | isolation source: soil | reverse complement strand
GAAGATCAGGCCGTTCTCACCCGGTCTGCGTCCGACCAGGGAAAGTTTTGACAATCCCTGCCTGGTCAGATTCAGCAGTGTCGAAGACAATACCTTGCCTCCGAACTTGTAATCGATAAATACATTGAGCGTAAGGTTCCTATAGGTAAAGGAGTTATTCCAGCCGCCGGTAAATTTGGGGATAGCGCTACCCACCGGTTTATAATCCGGTGTCGCCTGCAAACGGCCGCCGGCGGTGAGGAGGATATTGCCCTTTGCGTCCCTTAGATATGTCTTTGTATATAATTGGTTCATCGGAAGCCCTACCGTATAATGGATCTGGCCGAGGAACTCATTGCCCGTGCCGTTGAAGTACAGCAGGAGGAAATCGTTGACACCGGGTGCGATGGAGAGGGTCTTGGTCGACAGGTAGGTATTGTTCCAGGAAGTCGTCCAGCTAAAATTCCTCTTTTTTACCGGCGTAACCTCGATCAGAGTTTCCAAACCGCTATTCCTTAATGAGGCAAGATTTGCCTTTACATTATTGTAGCCCGATGCGTTCGAAAGAGTCACTTGCAATACCTGATCGGTGGTCACTTTTTTAAAGGCCGAAACATCCACGTGAACACGATCGTCGAACATCCTCATTTCCAACCCGATTTCCTTTTCATCCACTTTGAAAGGGGTCAGCAACGGGTTTGGCGAGAGCGAACTCGGGATGGTGGCGGTAACCTGCCCATTGAAATTACTGGCGTTGATGCCATAATTCAGGATACCTTCAAAATTGTTAACATTGGCTGCGCTGCCCGTCTTGGCCCATGCGATCCTCAACTTGCCGTAATTCAACCATTTTTGGCGAGGCATCAGCTCGGAGAAGATGAAGCTGCCGGAAACCGAAGGATAGTTAACACGGTCATTTTTAGGATTAAATACGGAGAACCAGTCCTCCCTGTCGGTAAAGTTGATATACAGCAAGCGATTGTAGCCGATCTCCGCCAGGCCGTACAGCGAATTGGTCCGGTTCCTGCCGTAACCGTAGGATTCGGTCTTGACGTTTCCATTCGCGATGGAATAAAGATCCTTTACGACAAAATTGGTCGACCCCTCGGTCAGGGTATGACCTTCGGTCCTAAATGTGTTTCCACCGACGCTCGCGTTAAACGAGAATTTACCAAACTCTTTGTTGGCCCCAAGCAGGAAGTCCGCATTTATTTCCGTGGCCTTCGCTTCCGATACATTGTATGATCCCTTATAAGTGTTGTCGGCGTTGGTCGGAACACTTGTTCCAATTCCATAGGGAACGTGGTTTTCGATAGTAGAGATCGAATAATTGTAGTTATATCTTCCCTGCAGGTACAGCCAATTGGTGAAGTCATATCTCAGGGTGGCGGTTCCCAGGATGCGATCCCTGTTATTCACCCAATTCTGACCTGCCAGGTTGGCGTAATAAGGATTGAGGGCAGTGGTCTGGAAACCCGAGGTCTGGGCTTCCGTCCCGTTGGTTGGATTGACCGAATGATTCTTGTAGGCCGATCCGGGAGTAGAGATAGCCATGCGGGTGAAAAAATTCACCGAACCTTGTCCCTGTGTGCCTATTTGGGGAGGGTTACTTTGTATCTCGTTGGCCCAGTTGATGTTCACATTCAATTTCAGCTTGTCGGTAAGATTCTGATTGACGCCCAGGTTGAAGACCTTCCGTTTGTAGGTGTCCCTCGGTTCGATCCCTCTTGCATCGGTATTGGCAAGGGAAGCCCGGAAACTGCCCTTAGGGCCCCCGCTCGACAAGGCAATGGTATTTGTAAAATTCCCTCCGGTCTGAAGATAGTCGAAAAGCCTGTTCTGATAAGCGGAATAAGGTTGAAGGGTACCATCGAAGATCGGAGTGGGCACCCCATCCAGTTTGGCCCCCCAGCCAAGCTGTCCGTTGCCGGCCGCATTGCCCTGCGATGTGGGTCTGTTGCCGGCCGTTCCTTCGCCGTATACCGTCTGGAACTGATCCATATAATTCAGGGCCTTGTCGGCGGTATAACTGGATGTATATTCAACGCCCATACCGGAATTTTTTGCGCCCGATTTTGTGGTGATGATGATTGCCCCTGCCGATGCTCTTGAACCATATAAGGCTGATGCGGTGGACCCCTTCAATACGACCATACTTTCAACGTCATCAGGGTTGATGGTCTCCAGGTTATCCCCCTGGTCGCGCTGCTGACCCGCCCCTTCCGCATTCCTTACCCCCTGATCCATCGGAAGACCATTGATCACGATGAGCGGGGAATTGGGCGCTCCCGCAAAACCGACCTGTCCACGGAGACGTATCTGTACGCTGCCGCCCGCGCCTGCCGAAGGGGGAGTAATATTGAGACCCGCGACCTTGCCTTCGAGTCCCGCTGAGATATTCGTGGTTCTGTTAGTCACCAATTCATCCACTTTGACGGATGTGGCGGCATAACCAAGCGTCCTTTCCTGGCGTTTGATACCAAGGGCTGTTACGATCACGGCATCCAGGTCTTTTAAATTGGCTTTGGCCATGCTGACAACGATGGTATTTTTACCGTCCACCGCAACTTCCTGAATAGCAAGTCCTACATAACTGAACACTAATTTGTCCTTGTTTTCGGCGATAATAGTAAACCTGCCATCGGCATTGGTAATAACGCTTCGATGCGTTCCCTTTACCGTTACAGTTACGCCTGGAAGAGGTTTGTTAGCCTCATCATACGCTGTTCCGGTTATCGTCTGTCCAAACGAAAAAGAGGAAATAAGCAGGGTTAGTAGAAGGAGTAAAAAGGCATGATAACCCTTACGGGGCATGGTAAGTTTCTTCATATAGCAGTTTGTTTTGATAAAAAATCGATACAATCCCCAAATCTATCGGAACTCAAACTTAAAGACTTCCAATAAACAACTTTGATGAATTTTACACAAACCGGCGAAATAATCTTCTTTTCCTTACATAAAACATTATTAACTTGTATATTACGCCACTGCCGAATCAGGCAAGCGCTGTATGAATCAATTGCTGTTACTACAAGGTAGCTCAGAAGAATTGCGGTTGTTCCCTCATATAATCGAGCTGGGCACAATCAAAAATACGTCTATAAATCTGAATGCTTTCCCCACCACTGCAATACCCGGGATCAAGCTTTTTTTTGTTCTGGATGGCAAGTTTCAATGGGCCCTGGACAACAAAGAACACACTTTTTATCCCGGCGATGTGGCCCTGGTATTACCCGGGCAGGGGTTTGGGAGTAGCAATGGAGTGTTGGAAATAGGGTCGTTTTCCTTTCTGCATATTGATGCCGGGCTCTGTATGGATGAAATTGTCCTGAATAAATGGAGCAGCCTGTCAGAAAATGAAATTGTGGCCATAAGCAAAATCTTATTGTTGAATAGCCCCTTGATAATCTCAAAATTCAATGAAGTTGGGAAAATCCTTAAATGTATTCAGCAGGAATTGTTCAGCCAGGAGGTCGGTTATTTCGCGAGAGTGAACAATCTAATCGATGAAATTTTCATTATCCTGACAAGGCAGCTCACCCGACAAAATAATTCAGGCCGCGATTTTCCGAAAACCTTTGTGAAACTTGAAGAAGCATTACGGCGGGATCTTTCCCATCAATGGACCGTCGACGAAATGGCGGCACTTGTAGGCCTGGGAAATACCTTATTTAACGAAAAAGTTAAAAGTTATTCCGGGTTTACGCCCCTGAACTATCTTATTAATATTCGTATTTCCGAAGCGATCAAATTGCTGAAAAAGAGTAATATCCGTATTACGGATATTGCGTTCTCCACCGGTTTTTATTCTTCCCAACATTTTTCGACAACCTTTAAAAAGTTTACCGGCTTTACACCCGCAGAATTCAGAAAAAATAATTCCTATATCAAATAAATATGCGATGAAAAGTATTATCACCATTGAGCTGGGTACAAATGCCGTCAGGATATTCGCCTTCGACCTGAACGGTATTACAATTGGCAGTATGAAAGGGTACTATCCCACCTTTCATTCCCAGCCCGATTACAGCGAACAGGATCCGGAGCAGATTTTTATTACCATGCTGTACGTGCTTAAGAATCTGCTCAATGAGCATATTCATCCCAGCAAATACAAGGTAGTATCGGTCTGTTTCAGTTCATCCATGCACAGCACGCTTGCTGTGGATAAACAGGGTATTCCATTGGGGAATGCTTTTACCTGGGCCGATAACCGTGCAAAAAAGGAGGCAATTGAAATAAAAGAGTCCACACTGGCGGATAGCATGTATAATAGCACCGGCACGCCACTTCATCCTATGTCACCAATGCTCAAAATTGCATGGATGAACAGAAATGACGAACAAATATTCAAGCAGGCGGGGAAATTTCTTTCTATAAAGTCATATGTCATACACCAGCTTACAGGCGAGTATATGATCGATTACAGCCTGGCCTGCGCAAGCGGTATGCTGAATATACATAAAATTGCCTGGGAGCCCGAAGCGCTTGCATTTGCCGGTATAACGAGCGATAAACTACCGCAGCTTGTGCCTGTTTTTGCTACCGCCGGAACTTTAAAAAAGGCTTACCAGCGGTCGCTTGGGTTAAGCGCCGATACGAAAATACTGGTTGGATCCAGTGATGGTTGTATGGCTACACTGGGAGCCGGAATATGGAACAGCGACAAAGCGACGATAACGATTGAGGACAGCAGCGCTGTTCGTGTGGTTGGAAAAAAAATGTTGCATGATGAAAAGAAAAGGGTGTTTAATTATCTGATTACCGAGGATTGCTTTGTCAGCGGGGGGCCAAGCAACAGCGGTGGAGGCACTTTTGAATGGTTTGCCAAACAGTTTGGAGATTTTCCAAGCGCCTACGACCTGGATAGCTGCATGAACAGCCTTTTGCAAGAGGCCGCCAAGGTAGTCGCCGGTTCGGCCGGCTTGCTGTTCTTGCCTTACCTGTTGGGCGAAAGGGCGCCGATATGGAATCCTGATGCAAGGGGTATGTATTTTGGAATTAACATTAAACATGAGCGGCAGCATTTTATACGGGCTACTATCGAAGGCGTCCTTTATGAGATTTACAGCGTTGGAAAAATGCTCAACGAACACAGGAATATCAGCGCATTGTCCGTTAACGGCAGCTTCGCCACTATCCCATTGTGCGCCCAAATCATTGCGGATATGTTTAACAAATCGGTTTCCGTTACAAAAAATGCCAATAGCGTCAGTATTGGCGCATTCATGCTGGCGGCTACCGAGATGGGAATTTTCAAATCACTGGATGATGCAGCGGGACAAACACAGATAGCGCATACCTATTCCCCAAGCGAAAAGCATCACCGGGTCTATGCGAGCTTTTTTGAAATTTTTGAAAGTCTTAGTTATAAACTTGCGGATGAATTTGGCAGAATTACCGATCTGCAATAAAGAGAGGGCTTTCGTGGCATAGGCTATATGTAAACGATTACCTACCAGACCGAAAATGCGCTAATTCGTCTACAGAAGCCCCATAGATATGCAATGCTTGATCTTCAATCTTTATTTCTTTTACAAAGCGCAACCCAAGTCTTCGCAGTAATTTGATTGAATTGCTATTTTCGGGTAATGTTTGGGCGAGTATGTCTGTAAGTGGGTTATGCTTGATTAAATAGGTCAGGACTGCGTTGGAGGCTTCATATGCATATCCCTTATTTGTAAAATTGGGTAGAAATGCGAAACCAATGTCTTTATGTTCCAGATAGTTCCGTTTAATTAAAGTGACTATGCCAATCGTTGATTTTTGGTCTTTAAGTTTTACCGTCCAGTATAGTATGTTCTGACAGTCGGTTATGTTCCTAATATATGTGACGGCATCGATCCTGGAATGAATATTTTTATCTCCGATAAATTGCAGCCACCCATTCGTATTCACCAGTTCTAAAATAAAATCACCATCCTTTTTAGAAAGCGGTTCCAATAAAAGCCTATCTGTCAGTAATGTTGGTTTCGTATCCATACTATTTCAATTTACTTACCTCCGTCTGATAGATTTCAGCTAACTCATGCGTATGCCGGATCAGGAAATTTAATTCCCGCTCGCTGTATTTGGAAAACAGTTCTTGCACTTGCTTTGCCAAAGCGCCATAATGGGCTTTGGCTTTTGAATGTTTATCCGGTATGAATGATACGATTACTTTTCGCCGGTCTGTGGGATCGGGGCCACGCTTCACAAAGCCCGCCTTTTCGAGCCGGTCGATCACATTGGTTATTGCGCCGGTGGTCAAACCCGTGGTCTTTGCCAGATCCCCGGCAGTAGAAGGTCCCATCTCCTGTAAAAAATCGATGCATTCCGCATCCGTGACATGCAATCCAATGCTCCTGGCTATTACGTGCTGATGCAACAATGTCGAACGAGTGAATTTCCTGACTTCCCACATGAGCTTGTAAACAGATTCGTTCGTGTTATTAGTCGATGCCATGATATAAATTTAAGTGGAGGGAAAAGGGTCTTTTTGTTGGAGCCTTTTGAATAGAACCGCCAGCAAAGTTAAGGTCAGGATAATTAACCCGATCTGCCCATAATGATCGATCCTGTTGGCCAATGTTCCCGTATACCCCAGGATCAGATCCGCGCTAAGCAGCCCGGCGGCAACGGCGAGCCTGTCTTTGTCGTCCCGGATGGCCACCAGGTTCCATTTATTCAGGAGCGTGAAATAGACGGCCATTACGAGCGGTCCGGCCGGAACCGGAATCCATAGACTTAGTTTATTCGGCATCATGATCGCCCCAATGCCCAATAACCATAGCACTCCGGCGGCACAAGTGATCAAGGCAATGACCCAGAACGAATAGCCTGGTTTTATCTCTGCGGTATTCCTGACATTAATAACTTCGCGAGCTTGTTTTAAGGCAACGATAATGAGTACGACGACCAGTAAGGCACAGCAAAGGAAAAGGCCAGCTGTCGCCTGGAAGTGAAAGAGTTTTACAAACAGAAAATGAAAAGCCACACTGATCAACACAAAGATCCCGCCGGTGATCTTCGTCCAGGTCAGGCTGAGCCAAGGCTCGTTACGGTCTTTTGGATAGATGGCTTCGCTAGCCACTATGGCCCCGGTTATGCTCCAAAAGGCATGCAATCCGGTCAAATATTCCGCCCAAACCCAGTTGACGCCTAAGGCTCTCCCGTAAGCTATATCAAGTCCGAGGAAATGAGGATTAAATATGGATTGCAAAACCAACCCCTCCACTATGATCCCAAAGGTGAAGCCCAGGAGAATGATGGTTTTCCATCCCAAGCCAAGCCTGCGCGTGATCTCACGGACCAATACGGCCCCGGAACCGTATAGGAGGAATTGTGGAAGCAACTGCAGGATACGACTAAATGGCGTCGATCCGCTGAGTAGTTCCGCCATCAGGGTGGCAACTATGACTAAAGTAAAGAGCTTCGGCCATCTTGTTTTTGTATTTTCTTTGTTGGGAGACAGGTTATTCATATTTATCTTGATTTTTAAGTATCTTAATAATAAAGATAAATAGATTTTTGCATTCCTCCAAACTAATCTCACAGCGATTGCAAATTATCGATACTCACAGCGATTGCAAAGTATCGATAATGGCCAGTACTAATCCTGCGGCTGGTAACGGGCCGGTATATTCCGGAGATACGATCGCCCGATAAAGGCCTCCGTCATCGGGTTCGACGATCAGTTCGACGCCATCGACGTCGACGAAAAAGCGGTGGCCATAGGCCCAGGACTGTAGCCTTGCCTCAAACTCTCTTTCCTTGCCTTCGTACAGCAACGGTATCCTGACTGATTCGTCCATAGGGTTCGAAGGTACTTATTGGGAAGATTATGACCCAGCCAATGACTTTGCATCCCCATTGCCTTTTTGGGGTTGAGCGGGAATAGAAGGGGCACGGTTGGGGTTGCGGTGCATTTTCCCGGGCCACCCCTAAACTATTTAAATGTAAGTACTTGAAAAACAGTATTTTAAATTGATATTCCTGGGGGGCAAAGGCAACTCTGTGAAAAATACATCAGCCTTTGCCTTAAGCAAGCCTGGCCGCATGGTCGATTTATAAAAAATTGGCCGGCTAATTGCGAACATTTAGCTGGCTTATTGGTTTGCAAACAATTGTGTACCAATAAAATTAAACATCTAATCCCCGGCACTTGAACTCTTATTTACCGATCAAAGGATCTACCCAGGGCGATAAAAGGCCTTTTTTGTTGAAATGCATCTTTTCTTTTTTGTTCATTACCCTTTATGGAGCCGCATACAGCCAGGTACCGGTAGATTCCCTCAAGGCCGACTCTATACGTATTGTAACATTGGGCACTCCAAAGCCAGCGGATAACCTCAGTAAGCAATATGATTTTAGCGATCTGCTGCGGAATATCTTTAATCCCAAAAATAAAGTACCTAGCGTGCATAGCGCGTCAGGCATCACCGTCGTGCCCAATGTCGCAGCCAATCCGACAATCGGGGGGCAATTGGGGATCAAGGCGGTTGCGGGCAAAAGACTAGGTAATGATCCCAATACGCTTTTTTCTATTGCGGCGACCTCGGCTTCTTATACCACGAAGGGGATCCTCTATTTTTATGTGAATCATAATGTGTTTACTCCCGGCAACAAGTGGAACTTCCAGGGCAATCTCGTGATCGCAAAAACGGTCACGCCCGACTACGGTTTCGGGATCGGACGGAATTTCACCGAGGGAAGCGCTGCGGATTCTGTACTGGCGGATCCGACCCGTAAAGTTTACCCGATCCATTCCATTTACTTTAACGTCAGGGAAAAGCTGTATAAGAAAGTGGCCAAAGACCTTTTTCTCGGAACAGGGTTTTCACTGGAGATCAGGCGGAAAATTACCAACGCGGATACGAATAATAACGCTACGCCATCCAGCGTCTATAACAACCGCCACGGATTTCCCCAGGATCGTTATTCGGCAAACGGGTTTCTTTTTAACATAGAATACATCACGCGCGACAATCCAAATCGCGCTTACAAGGGGATATATTTCGATGCAGGCGTAAGGATCAACCAAAAATGGATAGGCAGCACAAAAAATTCAGTGCAATGGACCTCGGATATCAGGAAATATATTAGTTTATCGGCGTCAAGTCCCGAAACGGTGCTTGCCTTCTGGAACTGGGGGTCTTATCTCCTTGGGGGTGCGATACCTTATCTCGAACTGCCGGGCACGGCCAGGGACGGGACTTTTCGCAGCGGCAGAGGGTATACGTCTCAATATTTTAAAGGTACCCAATTTAACGATACCGAAGCTGAATTGCGATTTCCCTTATTGGCGAATAAATTCGTCAGCGGCGTCGTTTTCGGAAATTTGCAAACCGGTAATGATGAAAATGGCACCAAATTATTCCAGGTATTCCAGCCGGGTTATGGGGGTGGGTTACGCGTGTTGTTCAACAAAGCTACCCGGACCAACCTGGCCCTGGACTATGCATTCGGAAAATTCGGCAACAAAGGGTTCTTCCTGAACCTGAATGAATCATTTTAGCCTGAAGAACAGTTATTTTGCCCTGCATCTGCGCGGGTGATCCATACATTACCTGGCGCTGCGGATGCGATAAACGGCGGTCACCAGGGCGTCGATATCGGAGCAGGTATTGTAAAGCGCGAGCGATGGCCGCACGGAACTTTCCACGCCGAAACGCCGAAGGATGGGCTGCGCGCAGTGATGACCCGAACGAACGGCGATGCCTTCGCGGTTGAGCGCGGCGCCTACGTCCTCGGTGCGAAAACCATCCAGTACGAAAGAAAGTACGCCCGCTTTGTCGGGGGCCGTGCCGATGAGCCGGAGTCCGGGAATGTTTTTCAGTAGCCCGGTAGCGTACTGCAGTAAGTAGTGTTCGTATTGGGAGATGGCGTCAATGCCGATGCGATTGACATAGTCGATCGCCGCGCCAAGACCTACGGCATCGGCGATATTGCCGGTCCCGGCCTCGAAACGGAGGGGGGCCTGCTGGTAGGTCGTGTGTTCGAAGGTCACATCGCGGATCATGTTGCCGCCGCCCTGCCAGGGTTCGGTCTCGTTCAACAGGGATTCTTTGCCATAGAGCACCCCGATGCCTGTAGGGCCGAATACTTTGTGCCCCGAAAATACATACCAGTCACAATCGAGCTCTCTGACGTCTGCGCGCATATGCGAGACGGCTTGTGCGCCGTCCACCAGTGCTTTCGCGCCAATGCGATGCGCCATCTCTACGATGATCTTTGCCGGCGTTATCGTGCCCAGCGCATTGGAAACCTGTGTAAAGGATACCAGGCGGGTGCGCGGACCTAATAATTTAGCGTATTCATCCAATATTACCTGGCCATCGTCGTCGACCGGGATTATTTTGAGGGTTATTCCTTTTTTGGCGGCTAGTTGCTGCCAGGGGACGATATTGGCGTGATGTTCAAGATGGCTGAGGATGATCTCGTCCCCCGCATGCAGGAATTGTTCACCCCAGCTCTTTGCCACGAGGTTGATCGCTTCCGTGGAGCCGCGAACGAAGACGATCTCGTTCACCGAGGAGGCGTTCAGGAATTGCTGTACTTTTTTCCGGGCGCCTTCATAGGCGTCCGTCGCTCTCGCGGCCAGTTCATGAGCGGCGCGATGGACGTTCGAGTTTTCCTGTTCATAGAAGGCGGCAAGACGTTCGATGACCTGTTTGGGCTTTTGGGTAGTAGCGGCATTATCCAGCCAGACCAATGGCCTGCCGTTGACGTTCTGCTGCAGAATAGGGAAGTCCGATCTGACGCGATTGACGTCGTAAGGAGGGCGGGCCAGACCGGATATTCCCTGACCAGTCTTTATTTGTTGTTCCAGGCCGTTGGCGCCGGGAAGAAAGTAAAAGGAAGGTGCGCCGGCCAAAGGAATAGGGGAGAGGGGAAGCTGCGCGCTAAAGGGCAGGTTCCCAAATGGCAGGTCTCCGAGCGTAAGGCGTCCAAATTGAAAGCCGGGGAATGGCGTGGACTCTTTAAGCGGAATGTTTCCGAACGGAAAGCCCGTGAACGGGGGGGCCTCTGTAAATGGCAGACCGGCAACAGGGGGCGCCTCTGCCACCGGCTGCTGTGCGGTAGGGGATGCGCTGCTGCCGACCGACGCGCTTGGCACATGATCGTTAGAAGCAAAATGCGGGTCGGGCAAGCTGCTTGGCGGCTTGCTGAGATCGTCGACGTTATTGCCATGATAAACCGCGGAGGGCGACCGGCCGCTACCCGCTACCGATGCAGGGATATTGCTGATTGCCGAGATCCGGGTGTCCGGCTGACCGGCAGGCGATGGCGTGTGGGCCGCCGGCGCTGTGGCGGCAGCATTGCCGGGTTGCGCCGCGAACAATTGGTTAGCCCATGCTGCCAGGGTTTCCGTATCCGGCAGACCGTAGCTGTTCAGATCATTTGTATTCATGGTACTTTCCGATTTCTACTTCATCCAGGACGGCAATGGCGTCATCTACCAATACGGCGAGGGAGCAGTAAAGAGAAACGAGATAAGAGGCGATCGCTTTTTCGTTGATACCCATAAAGCGGACGGACAGGCCGGGGGACTGTTCGCCGGGAAGGTTGGGCTGGTAAAGGCCAACGACTCCCTGGCGGCTCTCGCCGGTGCGCAGTAACAGGATCTTCGACTTGCCCTTTTCGATAGGCACTTTGTCGGAGGGGATCAGCGGGATACCGCGCCAGGTAAGGAACTGCGACCCAAATAAAGAAACGGTCGGCGGGGGTACGCCCCTGCGTGTGCATTCCCTGCCAAAGGCGGCTACCCCGAGCGGGTGCAATAAAAAGAAGCCGGGTTCTTTCCAGACTTTTGTAAGCAGCTCGTCGAGGTCATCGGGCGTCGGCGCTCCCGTCCGGGTCTTGATACGTTGTATAGGAGCGATGCTATGCAGCAATCCGTATTCTTTGTTATTGATCAGTTCGCTCTCCTGTCTTTCTTTAATGGTCTCGATGGTCAGACGCAACTGCTCGCTGATCTGGTTATAGGGTTTGCTATACAGATCCGACACGCGGGTATGGACATCCAGGACGGTATTGACGGCGCTCAGGTTGTATTCGCGGGGGTTCTCGATATAGTCGACAAAGGTCTGGGGGAGAGCGCGTTCATCGCGGCCTGAGCAATCCACTTCCACGTTATCGGCGTCTTTCACTTTGTTCAGGCGGTAAACACCCGACTCGACGGGTATCCAGTTCAGCAAATGGGTCAGCCATCGCGGCGTGATCGTCGACATTTGCGGCACCGTCCGGGTGGCGATGGCTAATTGCCTGGCCGCTACGTCCCCAAGCGCGGTTTGTGTTCTCGATTTCGTTTGCTCTGCCATCCGACTTGATTTTAAAAGTTGAAAATTTAGGTTATCTTTAATGTCTACTAAACGAGTAGACTAACAAAGCTATTTATTTTTAATGTCTTTGCAATAAAAATAAAAAATAAATTTTCCAGGGCGTGTGAATGCGCTAAAACAGCGATTGTAACGGGAATTAATGATAACTTCGGCCGGCCGTTCTCAGACCGGCAGGTCAGGATCAATAATAAGATAGTGAATAAACAGGATTTCGATGCAGTGGTCGTAGGTTCGGGTCCCAACGGGTTGGCGGCCGCCATTGCCTTGCAGCAGCGGGGATTGTCCGTATTATTGTTGGAGGCCAAGCAGGTTGTCGGAGGGGGTATGCGATCGGCAGAACTCACCCTTCCCGGATATACGCATGACTTGTGTTCGGCGGTACATCCGCTGGCCGCGGCGTCGCCTTTTTTCAGCAGCCTGCCCCTGGGAGCTCATGGGCTGGAATATATTTACCCGGGCATTGCCGCGGCGCATCCTTTCGATAACGGGGCCGCGGCCTTGCTTAGCGGTTCGGTGGAAGAGACGGCCCGGATGCTGGCAAAGGATGAAAAGTCCTACCGGCAATTGTTCGGGCCGCTCGTAAATGATTGGCCGGATATCGCCGGCGACGTACTCGGCCCTCAACCTAGATTTCCTGCCCATCCTTTTAAAATGGCGAATTTCGGTTGGCATGCGCTCAGTGCGGCTACCGTGCTGGCCCGGCGTTTTCATACCCCGGAGGCGAGGGGTTTGTGGGCGGGTATGTCGGCTCATTCGATACTGCCATTATCCCGTCTCACCTCGTCCGCTATCGGGCTGGTGCTGATGGTGGCTGCGCATCGCAAGGGATGGCCCATTCCGCGGGGTGGTTCTTCCGCTATTGCCGACGCGCTGGTCTCTTATTTTGTCTCGCTGGGAGGAAAGGTGGAGACGGGCGTGGAGGTCAAGTCTCTGGCACAGTTGCCTTCTTCCCGGGCGGTGCTGCTGGATCTGACGCCGCGGCAGCTCCTTAGGCTGTCGGGGCAGCGTTGGTCTCCGCTGTATCGCTGGCAATTGGAACGTTACCGCTATGGGATGGGGGTATTCAAGATCGATTGGGCATTGGATGAACGGATACCTTTTACGGCCTCCGGGTGCGGGCTGGCGGGTACGGTGCATCTCGGCAATACCCT
>OLLP01000218.1_pt1 | contig 13538 bp, 10 predicted proteins | sample 1604561 | NCBI WGS metagenome assembly OLLP01 (sample SAMEA104055722, study PRJEB20765) | soil metagenome | isolation source: soil | reverse complement strand
TTCGGCAAAGCCGGCGACCGCCACCTGGTTGGAATTCAATAAGAACTCATTGGGGCTGCTATCGAAAATAGTATTCTGCTTGGCTTTACGGCGGTAATTATTTATAAAAATATTCCGCATGATCGTATACAGCCATGCCTTGATATTCGTCCCTACATTATATTTATCCTTGTTGGCGAGGGCCCGGTACAATGTTTCCTGGAAAAGATCTTTTGCTGCTTCAGAATCACGGGTGAGCGTAATAGCGAACGGCTTCAGGAACTCTGCATTATTGACCAACAATTGATTGAATTCTAAAGAGGCCATAATAAATGTTTAATGATCTACTATCCAAATTTAAACATAATCCGCCAAGAGGACAAAATTTACTGTTTAACCGTTATGTTAAAATAATAAAACAGGAAAATCGGGGAAATGGCCGGGTTATGCGAAATTCAATGCAAAACTTGGACCATCAGGAGAAAGATCGATCAACCGCGACAAGCTGTCAGCGAAACTGGAAAGACGGAAATTATTCGGGAGGGGCGGCAAATCTATTTGTCAGCTTTTTCCAGCCCGGCGACAAAATCCGCCACATCGTTCATACAACGCTTGAAATGAACTCCGGAAAAAGTCCTTCCGGCCTGAGCCTTAACCATTTGCCCGGATACGACGAGGGGAGTGCCGGGCGCCGCCCGGGCTATTTGGGAGAAGAATTTTTCAAAACAGAAACCTCCGGCTATACAGGTGAGATGCGTATAAAGATAATCCGGCCGCTTGACCTGGCAGGCAAAGGCGATATCTTCCATAGGCATATCCGCACCCAGGTAAAGAACCTTGACCCCATGCGTTTTCATCAGGTAATACACATATAAAAGCCCCAGTTCGTGATGCTCGCCCTCCGGAAGGAACATCAGGACTGTCTTATCGGCCTGTCTAAGCGTCACTACTCCTTCGATCCCCACGATCAGTTTCTGGCGTATGCAATTCATGACCAGGTGCTCCTGGGCCGGATGAACATGGTTCGTGAGCCAAAGGATGCCGATACGCTGAAGAAAAGGGAAGATAATTTGGGCGATGGCCTGATCGATCCCCCTGTCCCGGATATAACGATCGAGATTCTGCTCGAACAGATCGATGTCCAGATCGATCATATGGGCGATCAATTCATTGACGATCCTTTCCTGCTGGGCTTCCCGCGCGGATAAAGAGAGGATCTTGCCGTTCAGCTCCTGCTCGTTCATCTTGTCGATATGGGAGATCTTGTACCCGTATTTATTCAGCAGGGAAATATTCAGGATGGTCTTCAGCTCGCGGTTGCAATAATAACGGATATTCGTTCCCGTTCGATTGGGCTTTAAGAAATGATAACGCTGCTCCCATATCCGGATGGTATGGGCCTTAATACCCGATAAGGTCTCCAGGTCTTTTATGGTAAAGACATTCATACCGCATAAATACAATAAAAAATCTTAATTTGTTTAAGAAATGGATATAAAAATATAAACTATTCCGGGGGATAGCATGCCGGCGAGGGGCTGCCGGGAGGATAGCGGACCAGTTGCTGCCTAGTCCAGCAATTGCGCATTCCGGATCAGCCCGGAATCGACCAGCTTATTGACGATCCCCTGGAGCTCCGGTGAGGAGCGAAGGAAGGAAAGATGCCGCTCGTGATGAAGATCGGTACCTAAGAAGTCCACATATTTTTTTTTGATCAGCCATTGTGCCAGTTCGCGCGAGCTTTTGCCATAATAACCGCCCAGGGACAGCAGATTGAGCTGGAACAGACAGCCTGTCTCCCTGATCTGGTCATACCAGCCCTTATTTGCCCCGAAATACAGGTATCGCTCGGGATGCGCCAGGATGGGCTGGTATCCCCTGATCTGCATCTTAAACAGGATATCCTTCAGATTGATGGCAGCGACGACGAAAGAAAGTTCCACCAATACCATTTCATCCTTTATAGTCAGCAAGGGCTCCCCGCCATCGAGCAGATCCTCGAAATGCTCGTCCATCAGGTATTCCGCCGCCGCAAAGAATTTGACCGGGATTTCCTTCCGCCCGATCTCCGCCGCCACTTCCTGGTGGCCCGCCCGGATGATATCGGGTGTATTGGGGTAGACATCCCATAGGATATGCGGGGTGGTGATGATCTTCTTATAGCCCAGATCCGCCAATCCCCGGATCATAGTCAGGGCATCGTCCATATTCTTTACGCCATCGTCTATGCCGGGGATCAGGTGTGAATGAAAATCGCAGCCCAGGGCGCTGAGATCGATGCCTTCACTTTTCTTTTTATGGAAGCTAAAATCCAATGATCTGCAAATTAAAGGGAATTTGAAAAATCTTCATAGACCCGGCTGATACCATCTTCCAGGCTTATCCGGGCCTTCCAGTGCATTTTATGCAGTTTGCTGACATCCATCAGCTTTCTCGGCGTGCCATCCGGCTTGCTGAGATCATGCTTTATCTCGCCGTTGTAACCGACGATCTTCTTTACCAGCCGCGCAAGCTCGATGATCTCTATATCTTCGCCCGTCCCGATATTGATAAGGCCGGGCTCGTCATAATTTTGCATCAGGAAATAACAGGCATCGGCCAGGTCATCGACATGAAGGAATTCACGCCGGGGACGGCCCGACCCCCATAGCACCACCTCCGGTTCGCCCGATAGCTTTGCCTCATGGAATTTTCGGATCAGGGCGGGCAGCACATGAGAATTGTCGAGGTCGTAATTATCGTTGGGCCCGTAGAGATTGGTCGGCATCACCGAAATAAAATTGCATCCGTACTGCGAACGATACGCGTCGCACATTTTGATGCCCGCGATCTTCGCGATCGCATAGGGTTCGTTCGTGGGCTCAAGAAGGCCGGTCAGCATATACTCTTCCTTCAGCGGTTGAGGGGCCAGTTTGGGGTAGATACAGGAGGAACCCAAAAAAAGCAACTTTTTCACCCCGGCCATATAGGCGGCCTGGAGGACATTGCACTGAACCATCAGGTTGTCGTATATGAACTCGGCCCGGTAGGTATTGTTGGAGAGAATACCCCCCACTTTAGCCGCCGCGAGAAAGACATGATCCGGCCTTTCCTTTTCAAAGAGGGCATTGACGGCCACCTGGTTCCTTAGATCGAGCTCCGAAGAGGTCCGGTAGACGATATTCCCAAACCCCTCTTTCTCCAATCTCCTGACCAGGGCCGAGCCTACCATGCCCCGATGCCCGGCAATATATATTTTGTCCTGGATATCCATGGTACTTACTATTATTCGTATTGGCGCTTGATGTTAAAACCCGAGTCCTGTAATATTTTTTCTTTTCTGAATAAATGCACGTCGGCATTCACCATTTCCTTGACCAGCATCGGCAGGTCATAAGTAGGCGTCCAACCTAATTTTTCGCGGGCCTTGGTGGGATCGCCGATCAGGAGATCCACTTCGGTCGGGCGGTAATAGGCGGCGTCTACGGCCACTACTTCCTTTCCGACGGGAACATTGAAATCCGGGTTCATACTGGCGACGACGATAGCCACTTCTTGCTCCGCCACGCCCTTGAATTCCACCTCGACGCCTACTTCGGCAAAGGCCATGCGGACGAATTCGCGAACCGGCGTCGTCACTCCCGTGGCGATCACATAATCTTCCGGCTCCGGCTGTTGCAGGATCCGCCACATCGCATCCACATAATCCTTTGCATGCCCCCAGTCCCTTCTTGCGTCGAGATTGCCCAGGAATATCTTGTCCTGCAGCCCCAGGGCGATCTTGGCCACGCCGCGGGTGATTTTACGCGTAACGAAGGTCTCGCCGCGCAAAGGCGATTCATGATTGAACAGGATCCCATTGGTGGCATACATCTTATAGGCCTCCCTGTAGTTGACCGTGATCCAATAAGCATATAGCTTAGCCACGGCATAAGGCGAGCGGGGATAAAAAGGCGTCGTTTCGGATTGCGGTACGGCCTGTACCAGCCCATATAATTCGGAGGTCGAGGCCTGGTAGATCTTCGTTTTCTTCACCAACCCCAGCAACCGCACGGCCTCGAGTATCCGCAAGGTCCCGATACCATCCGCATTGGCGGTATATTCCGGCGTTTCAAAGCTGACGTGCACATGACTCATGGCCGCCAAGTTATAGATCTCGTCCGGCTGTGTCTCCTGGATGATGCGTATCAGGTTGGTCGAGTCCGTGAGATCCCCGTAATGCAGGTGGAAATGCACATTCGACTCATGCGGGTCCTGGTAAAGATGATCGATCCTATCCGTATTGAACATGGAACTCCTTCTTTTCAGCCCATGGACCATGTATCCTTTTTTCAATAACAATTCACATAAATAAGCCCCGTCCTGTCCGGTAGCTCCTGTGACCAATGCGACTTTTGCCATAGTTACGAGTAGATTATATTATCTGATAAAAAATTGAGGCAGTTTTCTAAGCGGTTTCATATACAAGGTAAAGAAATGAGGATTCAACCCGTTCAGCTTCCAGGCCTGCCTGTCCTCTTTATTCGCCCTGATCCTGTTCTGAAAAGAAGCATTGCTCTTACCCCCCGCCCGCATCTTCACGATCACCCGCGGGATATAATGGGCGGGCAGGCCATGCTTCAGCAATATCCTCAGCATCAGCTCATAATCCGCGGCGGAATGAAGAGAGAGATCGAAGCATCCGACTTCGTCATAGACCTCTTTACGTACAAAAAATGTAGGATGCGGAGGCATCCACCCATAATAAAAATTCCTTTTCCGGAAAGGCCCCGTTCTCCAGGTCCGCATTATTTTATTCAGATCGCCGGCATGTACATACTGCAGATCGGCATAACTGGTCTTTACCCCCGGATCGGCAAAGGCTCCCGCGATCGCGGAAAGAACGCCGGCGTCCGTATAGATATCGTCCGAGTTCAGGATGCCGATCACCTCGCCGGTCGCCAACGCAATGCCTTTATTCATCGCATCGTAAATACCCTTATCCTTTCCCGAGACGATCCTCGCGATATGCGGATAGCCCGCGGCTATCTTCAACGTGTCGTCCGTCGATCCGCCGTCGACCAGCAAATGCTCGATATCTGGGTGATCCTGCTGCCTGATACAGTCCAGGGTATCTTTCAGCGTAACCGCACTGTTAAAGGTCGCCGTGATGATGCTTATCTTCATGCCGCTAACGGATAACGATGCAGTTTTCCAATACGAGCATGTCCATATTCGTTCTTAAAAAACACTCCAGGGCCTGCTCGGGCGAATTTACTATGGGCTCGTTCTCATTGAACGAGGTATTGAGCAAAATGGGCACTCCGGTCTTTTTCCTGAACGTCTCGATCAATTGATAATACCGGGGTGTCACCGCCTTGTCCACGGATTGCAGCCTTCCCGTGCCATCCACATGCGTGACGGCCGGGATCAGTCCCTGCTTTTCCTTCCGGATAGGAAATACTTTTTCCATAAAAGGCACTTCATCGGTTATTTCGAAATATTCCCCGACATATTCTTTAAGTATGGAAGGAGCGAATGGCCGGAAGCTCTCCCTTCGCTTGATCTTGCTGTTCAACAGATCCTTCGCGTCGCTGCGTCTCGGATCGGCAAGGATCGATCTCGCGCCCAATGCCCGGGGACCGAATTCCGCGCGTCCATTGAACCATCCCACTACCCCCGCGTCGATCAGCCGGTCGGCTACTATTTCATATAATTCTTCATCGGGGTATTTTTTGTAAGCGATATTCCTGGCCCCCAGCAATTTTTCGATCTCTTCATTGCTGAACCGGCTCCCGGTATAGGCCGTCCGGATCGCCGGCGCCCTTGGCTGATCCAGGATCTGGTTATATAGGTACATGGCCGCGCCCATCGATATGCCGGCATCGTGCCCCGCCGAAGGAATATATACATTTTTGAAAGGCGTATTGCGCGTGAGCTTGCCATTGGCCACCGAATTCTGCGCCACTCCGCCCGCAATGCAAATATTTTCCAGACCCGTCTTCTTTTGCAGATCGGTCAGTATATGAAAGATCAGTTCCTCCGTTATCCGCTGCACCGACGCGGCCATATCTTTATGGTATTGGGTCAGCGGCTCCTCTTTTTGCCGGACCGGGCCGAATTTTTCGATCATATACGGGGAGTATAACGGCGCTACTACGGGAATATGATCCTCGCCATAAGAGATGATGCCGCTCTTGGCGGAACGGAAATAGGTCAGGTTCAGCTCGAACAATCCATCCGGCCGGAAGACCAGCACGTCTTTCAGCCTGTCCACGTATTCCGGTTTCCCATAGGGCGCCAATCCCATTACTTTATATTCATCCCCGTAATGCGGGAAACCCAGCAACTGGGTAAGGGCGGTATAGAAAAGACCTACGCTATGCGGAAAATCCACGGAATCGAGCACCTTGATCTTATTCCCCTTTCCCGTGGCGATCATGGTCGTGGAAAAATCGCCCGAACCGTCGATCGATAAAAGGGCCGCTTCGTCAAAAGGCGAGGCGAAAAAGGCGGAGGCCAGATGGCTCCTATGATGCTCTACCTGGCTTATCCTGCTTTTTATCAGCTTTGGATCGACGCTCCGATCCAATGCCGCGAATTCCTGCTCCAGGCTGCCCACTTTTTTTGCGTTCCGCAAACGATCCTTCACCGCGCGCCAGCCGCCCCCGGGGTTCCTGGCCAGGAACAGGAGCTTTTTCGCCAGTTTGGCGGACGGGTCGCGCCCGATCGCAATATGATCGAGCCGGGACAGGTCGATACCGGCTTCGCGCAGACAAAACTCTACGGCCATGGAAGGAAAACCGGCCCAGTGCTTAACCCGGCGAAAACGTTCTTCCTCGGTAGCCGCGATCATTTCTCCATCCCTGAATATTGCGGCTGAACTATCGGCGTGGTAAGCATTTATCCCTAAAATGTACATGTTAACTAAACAGTTTTTGGTACGCTGTCTTCAAATTTAGCCGGTCTATATAATCCTGTATATATTGCCTTGTGGATCGGCGCCATTGCTCATATTCCTCCTGTCCCCACGCGCCTGCCTGCCCGATGGCCTCACGAAAACGTCCCGGCTCGTTCAATGCCAGATCCCAACCCGCCCCCGCTGCCTGCAGACCTCTCCAGGGCGTCTGATCGCTGATCAGCACCGGCCTTCCAAGGGCCAATGCTTCGAATATGGCATGCCCGAAATTCTCTCCCTTTGTAGGCAATGCAAAAATATGGTGTTTGGCGGTAACGCCCTGTAATTCCCGGTTGGCTATTTCTCCGGCATACTCCACGCTCACGTTATCCGGCAATGCGGCAATGATCTTTTTACATTTTTCCCAATAACCCCCGTCTTCCATACTGCCGACGATCGTCAGCCTGACCCCCGGGCTCACCTCTTTCAACACTTCCAATAAAAAATGGAGGTTCTTGATCGGGTGAATACGGCCGACAAAGATCATCGACAACTCGCCGCTATTTTTTACGGGCACGGAAAGATCGCCGGCAAGCGCCCCGGGGAAATTGGGGATCATCGTCACCGGGGAAGACCGGCCGAAATAATTGGTTATATCCTGCGCCTCCGTCTGATCCGTCGCGTGAAAACGGATACCCCGGTGAAGCCCGAGGGCACACAAAACCGTTAAAAATAATTTCTTTTTTACGGTCTTATACCGGATGGCGCTTTCTCTTAACATGCCCCTTGGCGACAGGATCGTAACCTGATCCCGCTTATAAAGACGCGCTATCAATAAGGGATAAATAGTGAACTTCAGCGAGAACATGCTATTGAGATAAATAAGATCGGGCTGAATAACGTCCATCTGTCCCCGGATATTTTGCCAGCTCAGCATTTCCGGCGAACAGTAATAAACGCTCAGGCCTTCTTCCCCTTCCAGCCATTCATCCGTTCGAATACCCGGATAGGCTTCCGCCGATCCCAGATCCCTGTCGGAAGTAAAAACGAATACCTGGTAGTCCTGCCGCATATTACGGGCGAAATTCACACAGGAACGGATTGGACCGCCCGCCTTATACCCGGGCTCGTACCAATCGGCAAATAAAAGGATCTTTTTTTTCAATCGATTTCTATCCCCCTTTTCACTCCCATCAGGCTTACCCTGGATATGATGATATTGCTGACGCCCGGCGCAAGGGTTTGCGGAAGCAGCGGTTCGCTTTCCCGGCTTTGAGCCGTCTGGGTATCCAGGAATCCAAGCGTATCCCTGACATTCTGCAGCCTGTCCGCTATGGAAATGATGTCTTTGCATGCCGGGTCGCTTGCCCGGAAGCATTGCGCATTCAGCCCCAGGAAGGCCGCCCTGTAGTCGGCCCCCTTGTCCAGGAAACCCAGCACATTCATCTTATGATAAAAATGGATATTCCAGACCAATAGATTGAGCCCCGGGTTCACCGGCTCCACGCCCAGGCCTCCCTGCACATACATATTCATCAGGCTGATATTGCCGCTGAATTTGCCGATCCGGATCGTCGGCAGGCTATCCCCATTTGCCGGAGCTACCATCGCCCCGTCGATACTGACCGACCCGGAACCTTCCAGGTTCAGCGGAACGCGCTCGGGTCCTTCCCACCAGCAATCTTTTGCTACAAAACGGGCGCTTTTTTTTACCGTCAACCGCGCAAACTGCCCGCCAAAACAGGATACCCGCGCGGTTCCCTTGCCCTGCTCCATAAGCGCGCCTCCGGCTACATAATTTCCGCTGCTGAAAAATGAATTGTCCTTTTCGACGTATAGCCAATTCATCCCGGCTACGAAAAGAGAAGTATCGGCCTGCTCATAGACCTGGTCAAGATGAGCCTGGGCATGGGGCTGATCTATATTCCTGAATTCGATACCGGTCTGCCCTTTCTTACCGGAAGCGTTCCCTATGCCCAGATCCCTGATCGTAATAGCGCTTGGCCCGTTGACGAGCAATACGGGCCGCTGTCCGAAACCCTGGGGGTTCGTTATCATGATCGAAGATCCGAAGACCATGCCATCGCCGGTCAATTGCATATCCGAACCGGCGGGGATCTCCAACGGCTTATCGATGTAATAAATACCCGCAGCGAAATGAACGACGGGCCTTTTTTCTTTTAACGCGGCGGCCTGATCGAGGATAGCCTGTATCCTGGCGCTGCCAGCCCCCTGGGGCACTTCCAATACCCTGCGCTCCACTTTGGGCGGGAGACGATCCAGGCTCGCCAAAAAGGATTGCGCGGCAGGCCTTACTATTGTCGAATCATGATCTTCGAAAGAATATATTCTTTTCCTTGGAACCGGCCCTATATTGATAGGTTTCTTATAGGCGTATGTGTTGTGAAGCGACAGCACCTCATAGATGCCGTCGGCCCAACTCTGGGTATTTATACTAAATCCACGGGCAGGGTCGCGGGTCTTATCGAATTTATTTCCCCATAGGGTGATCTTGCCCAGGTGATAATACTCCACAGGTAATTTTCCCGGGCTAATGATCGTATTGTCCTGGAAGATCCTTTTAAATGGATTGCTGCTCAACCCGGCGTCCAATGAAAAAGCATTGGAATTTTCCGAATAGCATCCTCGTATGGAAGTATAATAGCCGTTATCGTTGTGGGTGTCGCTTAGCGTCGATCCGGAAAAGAATGAACGATATATATGGTAGTTCCCGTGTGCGCACTGTACGCCCGTCATGCAATGAAGGAACCGGCAATCCCAGATCCAGTAGTCGAGGGCGTTGTATCCCTCTATTTCAATGCCCGATATAGTACATGCCCCGAACGTGCATCTGCGAATGGCGATTTCCGAATCGTTATTGCCCGTGCCGTTGGGCCCCCCATAAGTTCCGCCGCTGACCCCGTACCTAAACCCTCCGGAAAAATAGCAATCCGATATTTCGATATTTACAGGAGCAAAGCTCTGGCTCTTGCCGTCATTCCACACATTTCTCCAATGGAGCCCGATCCCTTCCATATCCTTCCGCCGGTTGGCATCCCAGCTGATCCTGCTGATCTTAAAGTATGCCGATCCGTTGGCCCATAACATCGTATCCTTGTCCCTTCCCGTCCATTTGATAATGGTATTTGCCGGGTCTTCGCCGATGATGCTTACTCCGATCTTGCCTTTCAGCGCCAGCGTAGAGGATAGGCAATAGACCCCGGCAGGAAGGTATACGACCATATACGCTCCCGGGCCAATGTTGAACTTCGTAACCGGGTTACTCAATTGATCGAGCGCCTCCTGAAGCGCACGGGTGTCGTCGTGCTGGCCATCCCCTTTGGCGCCATAGAGCTTCTTCACGTTGGCCCAGCTGGGGAATGGGCCATTAAATTCTTCTCTGGCCTGCGCCTTTGTCTGTTGATTGGCCACCAGGCACAAGGAAAGCAATAAGACAGGGATGGAATACGCGCTTTTCATGATACCTCGTTTTTCTCCAGCCAATATTCGAGCACCGCAAATAACCATATCTCCTGCCATCGTACAGACGGATCGCCGGCCAGGAATTTTTGCCAACGGGAGATCAATTGCTGCCCGCGGATAAAAGGCCGCTGCGAGATATTCTTTATCCGCAGATCGCAAAATGAATGCAATTCCCTTCTCAGCCAGTTTTCCCAGGGGAACAGGAATCCCTGCTTCTTTCGGAATACCACATCGTCGGGCAATAATGGCTTCAGCGATTCCACCAGCAGGCTCTTGGGGTAAACAGGCTTTTTCAATTTATCGGGAACGGATAGCACGAATTCCACCAGATCCTGATCGAAGAAAGGCTCGCGCGCCTCCAGCGAGACCGCCATGCTCATCTGATCCGTATCCTTTAGTAAGGTATGCTGCGTGTATCCAAGATATTCCGCCGCGGAGACCTGGCTCAGCAGAGGCAGACCGGACAGGCGTTGCTTACGGGATGACAATTCCTTTTCGACGGCAGTCACCACAGGCCCCTGATCGGCCAGGGTAGTCAGATCCCGCAGCAAACCGGGAGAGAGCAGTTGACGCAGGACAGGGTAGACCTTGTCGATCGAACAGGAAGGAAGCGCTAACAATTGCTTCATCTTTCCCTTCGCCCCCTGCGCTTCTGCTCCAAATAAGCCCCTCCCCGCGAATCGTCTTAACGCGGCGGGCATTTTCCACAACCCGCTCATTCCCCGCAACCGGAGCCATTGTCCGAAAAAAGGATACCCGGCAAAAAGCTCATCGCCCCCGATGCCCGACAAAGCTACCATCATCCCGTGCTGCCGGATGGCCTTAGAGACCACATAAGTGTTGATGCCGTCGCCGCTGGGCGTGTCCATCGCGTTCAGTGCATTCTCCAGTTCGTCCAGGAATGCGGTGGGCTTTAATAATATTTTGGTATGCTCGGTATTGAATTTCTTAGCGACGACATCCGCATACGACGATTCATCGTATTCCTTTTCCTCAAAAGCGATATTGAAGGTATTTGGGCGGCCCCGTCCCGTCTCGGCCATCAAACCAACCACCGCGCTGGAATCGATGCCCCCCGAAAGAAAGGCGCCGACCGGCACATCGCTCAACATGCGGCGTTCCACCGACTGGAACATAAGATCCCTGATCTTTTTCTGCACACGCCTGTTATCCGAAAAATCAAAATCGATCCCCGGCGCCGTTACATCCCAATACAACCCCTTCTGCGCCTGGCCATTCTTTATCTTCATCCAGCTCCCCGCCTCCAACTGCTGTATCCCTTCGATAGGTGATAACGGATAGCTCACCGACTGATAGCTGAAATATTCTATCAATGCCGCATGATCCAGCTTTCTTTTTACCAGGCCCGTCGCCAGGATACCCCGGATCTCCGAGGCAAAAATGAGCCTCTCCCCATCTTTGTAATAATATAATGGCTTTACTCCCATCCGATCCCGTGCAAGAAAAAGCTCTTTTTCCTGCCTGTCCCAGATCGCAAAGGCAAACATGCCCCGCATATAACGCAGACAGTCCGATCCCCATTTGGCATAGGCGACGAGCAACGCTTCCGTGTCCCCCGTTGTGCGAAAGGCATGGCCGGGCATCAGCGCCCTTACGTCCTGATAATTATAGATCTCCCCGTTATAAACCATGATATAACGGCCCGAATCGTCCGCAAAAGGCTGATTAGCCGCAGAGGACAGATCGATGATCGACAGCCTGAGATGGCCAAAGGCGATATGCTCTTCCGCAAAAAAACCCGTCGCATCGGGACCTCTGTGGGCCATGGCCCGGGTCATGCGCCGCACGGCCGGCTGATCCGCCTGTCCCTTATAATCCAGTATTCCTGCTATTCCACACATTCCTTCCTTTATTAATTTAAGCTTTTCTGCAATAGTTCCCTGTATAAAGCCACGTACTGATCCGCCACCTTGTCCAGGCTAAAACGGGCTACATTGACGAACCCTTCCGCTACGATCCTTTCCCGGTACCCTCCATCGTTCAAAAGATCCGTCAATCCCTTTCGGATAGATGCGGGGTCATAAGGATCGACCAGGCATGCCGCGCCCCCGGACACATCCTTCATTGGGGCGATATCACTGGTTAGCACGGGCCGTCCGATTGCCTGCGCCTCGATGATCGGCAAGCCGAACCCTTCATAGGTCGAAGGAAAGGCGAGCACATCGCATTGAATATATTTTTCCATCAGCGCTTCCGGGCTCAGGCCGGAGGATCGATGATAATCTATATTATGTTTTTTAAGGAGGGCGAGCTGCCCGTTGCTGAGCTGCCCGATGATCTCCAATCGCAATTTTATTCCTTCCACGGCACGGATAAGGCGTTCAAGATTCTTATTCGGCGTACTCCCTACGAACAGGATACAAGGCAATTCTTTGTTGAACTCCCGCGTGACCGGCTGAAAACGGGCATCGACGAAATTCGGTATTATCCTTATTTTTTGCGGATCGCATTTTGTAAAACGCAATAACTCCATTTTTGTGCTTTCCGAAATTACCGTTACAGCGTCGGCCTTCCTCAGCGGCAGATCGTACCACAGCCATTTCATGATCCAATAACGGGGATTGCGCTTCGAATGACGGTGCAGCATCACACAATCGTGCACGGTCAGCACCTTGATCTTGTTTTTTCCCATCGGCAATAGAGCGTAATGTATGTCCCCCGTGATATGATTGATCTCGCTCTGATGTCTTTTTGCAAAGCCCATATTCGGGATAAGCCGTCTCCAATTGCTTGAGAATGGCAGGGTCTTATGTTCTATCCTGAATTCATGGCCGTATACAAGGGCTATACGCCGGCCTATGCCCGTGAAAAGCTTTTCCACGCTGAAATAGATCGGATCGGGATGACGGTAGAAATAGCTCAGGGTATATATCATAATTCCATGCTGAAAGCAGTGTGAAACAGACGATAAACGATCCAGATAAATATCACTCCCTTGATCAGCACGCCCATGGTGGTCAGCAGATCCGTCTCTACATTGATAGCCGCGAAGAACAGGTAAGGCACCCATAGGATCAGGGTTGGCCTTTTTTCAGCCAGCTTTAGGAGCGTGGACAGGATGAGATTAAAAAATAGCCCGTAAAAGAACAGGTATACCCATCCGCCCGTACGATCGAAATTTGCATAGGCTTCCCCCAGCGTGCCGATATTCGTGCTCCATCCGACCAGGTCGAATCCCCAGAATCGTTTGAGATTTGCT
>OLLP01000744.1_pt1 | contig 13848 bp, 12 predicted proteins | sample 1604561 | NCBI WGS metagenome assembly OLLP01 (sample SAMEA104055722, study PRJEB20765) | soil metagenome | isolation source: soil | reverse complement strand
TCCAGCACCCCCCCGATCCCAACGCCCCCGCTAAGATGTACGCCTTTCCCAATCTGCGCGCAACTCCCCACCGTAGCCCAGGTATCCACCATAGTGCCTTCGTCCACATAGGCGCCGATATTGACGTAACTGGGCATGAGCACCACATTTTTCGCCAGGTAAGCGCCATAACGGGCCACGGCATGCGGCACGGCCCTCACGCCCAATTCTTTATAATTCTTTTTTAGTAGCATCTTATCGTAAAACTCAAAGGGCGACAGATCCCAGGTCTGCATCGGCTGAATGCCAAAATAGAGGAGTATCGCCTGCTTGACCCATTCATTCACTACCCATCCGCCCGGATTCGTATCGGCCGTACCCGCACCCGGCGAGGCGACGCGCAAACGACCCTTATCCACTTCCTCGATCACCGCCCGCACGGCATCCGCATAACGTGATTCCTTGATTAATTCCCGGTTTCCCCAGGCTTCTGCGATAAATTGTTTCAATTCCATTACCCCATTTTTGTGCAAACATAATACATGCGGCCCAGATTTATTTTTTCCGGGGCCTTAAACGATCGGACCAAGGGCTGGTCATACCCTGGAAACGCCTAAAATCTGCCACCGGATGAAAAAGACTATGCTGACCTGCACCTTTTGCGCCCTGGGACTGCTGCTGCGAAATGATCTGTGGGCACAGACTGTCCGGGATTCGGCGACAGTAACGACCGGTTCGGCAGCCAATGCGAAAACCCTGGCGTCGCAAGATTCCACCGCAACCCCGACCCCGAAAAGATCTTACTTCCAGGGCGGCCTAAGCTATCTCAGTGACAATGTCTATCTGGGTCGGAGAGACTCAGCGAGGATACCCTATGCCATGCCCACCGTCGGTTATTACCATAGATCCGGTCTCTATGCCGCAGCCACCCTTGGCTATGCGATCGTTCCCGGCAGCAGTCATATCGATATGGTCTCGCTGGAAGCGGGCTATATGCTCACCGCCGGGAATTTTGACGGTCAATTGTCCGCATCTAAATTTTATTACAGTTCACAATCTTACAGTATCAGATCGGACATCAGTGCAAATATCGTCGTCGACGCCGGCTATGATCTCCATTTTATCAAGCCCACTTTCGAGGCGACCTTTAATTTCAGCGGTCAGACCGATTATATACTGACCTGGGGTCTTCAACATACTTTTTATGCAGCACACGACGCACTGGATATCACCCCCACGGTGCTCGTGAATAGCGGCACCCAGAATTATTATAACTCCTACTACAAAAATCGGAAATATTCAAGGACAAGAAAGAATGGAGCCATAGTCAACGGCACGATCACGGCTACAGTCGTCGACCCATCCGCCTTTAAAGTGCTGGACTACGAGGCGGCCATGCCCATCAATTTTACGCTCGGTAAATTAACACTGAATTTTACCCCGACTCTGGCAATTCCCGTCAACCCCGCGCAAGTGAGCCGTGTTACCAAGCCGGCCGGCAGCGGAGCCTCCACCACCAAAGTGGCAACCCTTGAAAAGCTGAACGATAGCTTCTATTGGCAATTTGGATTCGTCGTTAAGTTTTAAAGGGATCACCTGAGGAAGTACCATTTCAGAAACATGCAAAACGTAAACGAGCTTTTTAAAATTGCTTGAAAATCAATGAGATGCAAAAAATTCGTTTGCATGTTGGGGATATCGCGGGAGGTAAATGCCATGAAAGACGTTAAAAAGGAAAGCCCCGGTTTCACAGGAGCTTTCCCTAAACTCTAAAAACTGACGGACTTGGTAGTGGTATGATTAGAAATTAATTGCTGTTATAAAGGTGAGCGGCTTTTTGCGAAGTATTGTTATGCGATCCTGTCAATTAGTTATATAATTCATACTTGAACGATCTTGCCGGAGGTCAAAGGAATATGGACTATTATTTCACAACCGCTGCCGGGAATGGAATATATCTCGAATTTGCCGGAAAACAATTCCGCCCTCCCTTTCATATTTGCCAGGCCAATCCCCGTCCTGATCTTATTGACATTGAACCCCACATTATCGTAGATCCTCATCGTAAGCCGATGCATAGTATTTCAACCTCGATGACTATTTTAGAAAGTCACTGATCGATATTTTATTCTTTAATGGTTTATACTTATGTAAACTCCATCAAACCCCTAGTTAATAAGAACCGCTATGTATAATCCGCTGGACTAGTTTCAGATAAATATGTGTGAATATCATAACTTTTGCGTTTAAAGCTGTAACGCGATTGGAGAATCAATGCGGACCTTTATCGTTAAGATGACCATTAAACCTCTGCCAAAAACCAACGGACTCCCCGAAGCGGTAAGCCATATTCGCTACCAGGAGAAATTTATAGCTGAAACGGTCAGGAATGGGTTCTTTAAAGTGGATGGCAGGTGGGCGGTCAAATACTGGAACCGGGCAGCGGAGAAATTATTAGGTATCCGGGCGAGGGATATAGTCGGTAAGAATATATGGGAGCTATTTTCTGAATTGATGCCTTTCAGTTTTTATAAGAGCTATCGAAATGCGTTCCTGCACGATATCCCCTCCCATTTTGAGCTCTATTGGGCAGAAAAAGGTGTCAGGTTCGACGTAATTACCTACCTCGCGGAGGATATTCTATCGGTATCTTTTAAATGCATCGGTAAGCCCCCCCAAACAGAACAGCAGGTATACTCGAAGGAGAGGCTAAGAGCCTTCAACGAGTTGTACCGTTTCGTAACAGAAATAACGAACGATTGCCTTTGGGAATGGGATCTTCATTCCAGGGAAATATTCTGGATCGACGGAGGTCATAAAAGGATCTTCGGCTACCCGATAGAGAATGCCCTGATACCCCAGAGCTTTTGGGAGGAACATTTGCATCCGGATGATCGGGCGCGTGTATTGACGGGATTGGAGAGGACGATCAAACAAGGCCCTGGTCGCTTGTGGGAAGATGAATACCGGTTCTCGAAGACCAATGGCGATTATGCTTATGTATATGACCGGGGGCATATCGTTTATGATAGGAATGGGCATGCGACCAGGATGATCGGGGCTACTCAGGATATTACGGCCCGGAAGTCGACCGAAGCCCGATTGTTGGAGATGGAACGAAAATTGGTGCGGGAAAGCCTGGCGTCGCAAAAAGCTATCACTGCGGCGGTCTTAACGGCGCAGGAGAATGAACGAGCAAATATCGGCAGGGAATTGCATGATAACTTGAACCAGATCCTGGGCGCCGCCAAATTGTATATAGAACTGGCAAAGACGGACGAAGAGAACCGGCAAATGTGCCTTGACAAATCCACGGGCTTCATCGTTCAGGTCATAGAGGAGATCAGGAGGATATCCAAGAAGTTGGCAGGCCCCGTCAACAGACTTATGGGCCTGGTCGAAAGTATACAGATCATGATGGACGACCTGGCCCCGGTGAACCCGATCGATATCAGGTTGCATACGGAAGGCTTTTGCAATGATGAGCTTAATGAGAAATTGCAATTGGACATTTTCAGGATCGTGCAGGAGCAATTGAATAATATATTAAGACATGCCGACGCTACCCAGGTTATTATTCGATTGACCCGGCAGGCAAACGAAATGGTTCTGCTGATTTCGGATAACGGAAAGGGCTGTGATCTTCCAAATGAGATCAAGGGGATGGGCATGATAAATATTAAGACCAGAGCGGAATTGCATCATGGAAAGGTCGGGATGGTCTCGTCCCCCGGGGCAGGGTATGCCCTCAAGGTAGAATTGTCTATAATCTAAGGATTCACAATTCTTCGAGCATGGAGCGTCTTGTTCCTTTGAGCCGTTTAAAATGAGAAGTGGTGAGGCCGGTGACTTTCCTGAATTGAGTGGAAAGATAGGCCACGCTGCTGTAGTGCATGACCCTCGCTATCTCCGTGAGGGTAAATTCATTGTAGACAAGCAATTCCTTCACACGCTCAATTTTATGCGTAATCAGGAATTTCTCTATTGTAGTGCCCTGGGTTTCAGAGAAAAGATTGGCCAGGTAGGTATAATCGTATTTTAACTCCCGGCTTAGATAGTCCGATAAGTTGATGTTCAACTGCTCTTCGGAATAATGCACTAATTCAATAATGCAGTTTTTAATCTTTTGGATCAGCACACTCTTTTTGTCATTCAGTAATTCAAGGCCGAATCTGAGCAGTTCCGATCCGAGTTGGTCCCGTTGCGCGGGGGAAAGATCTTCTATGATATCCGCTTCGCCCAGCTCCACCCTGCTATAATGCAGCCCTAGCTTTGTCAACAGGTCCTTCACTACGATGGTGCATCGTATACAGACCATATTTTTGATATTCAGTTTCAGTTTAAGGGGTTGTTATGACCATAAAGTTCCATCGATATTTTTAATATTCAAGAGGTAAAATCACATTTTTAAGGCTTTACCCCTAAAATAAAACCGGATCAGGCGGAGGGAAAATAGGAGGCAATGATCGAGGCCAGAATTGTTTGGCGGAGTGAGTGGCGGATTGAAAAAGGTTATGGAGTTTTTGTTTTGGCGGCGGGATCGCCAATATGATGGCAGTCCGCCTGCCGGATCTTTCCGCCGCTGTTCCGTTCTATGGTGCGCAGCCTCCGATCGATCTTGTTCCCCAGATAAAAGCGCCGCTTCTTCTGCATTATGCAGGGCTGGATACGCATGTCAATGAGGGGTGGCCAGCGTATGAAAGCGCCCTGAAAGACAATAAAAAGGAGTACACCGCCTACGTGTACCCCGGCGTGAATCATGGATTTCACAACGATACGACTCCCCGTTATGACAAGGCGGCAGCGGAACTGGCCTGGAAGCGGACCATTGATTTTTTTACGGCAAACCTGAACTGAGAGATCTATTTTCCACGATATTTTGCGGCGAGTTGCAAGGCGTTGTAGGCGTTGATGACGCCGCCGGAGATGCAAATATCGCTCAGGAAGACCCTTTTTATGGTGTCGCCGTCGTGGAGCAGCACCGTATGATCGGGTTTGACCACGGATCGCATGATGATGTCCTTTACCTGTACAGCCGTAAGTTTGGGATAATATTCACGGATGAGGGCGGCCACACCGACGACCACGGGGGAAGCCATGCTGGTACCGCTAAAGGATGCATAATGATTACCGGGCGTGGAGGAATAAATATCTACGCCGGGGGCAAATACGTCTACGGTTGTCTTGCCGTAATTCGAGAAACCGGCCACCAGGGTCGAATCGTCTTTCAGGCCCGAGGCGCCAACCTGTAGCCACGCTCCTGCCGTTCCACTGCTATCGGCATAGTATCTATTAGGGACGTTCACATTTTTCGGATCGTCGAGATCCTCGCCTTCATTGCCGGCCGCATGGACGAGAAGGACGTCCTTACTCATAGCATATTTGACGGCTGCGTCGACGGCGCCCTTGTCTTTTGAATAACCCTTGCCAAAGCTCATGTTAATGACCTTAGCGCCATTGTCGGCGGCATAACGTATGGCATTGGCCACGTCCTTGTCGCGTTCGTCACCGTCGGGCACCGCGCGCACGCTCATGATCTGCACATGATCGGCGATGCCATCCAGACCGATACCGTTGTTGCGTATCGCGCCGATGATACCGGCGACATGCGTGCCATGATCGGCATGAGGGCCAAAGGCGTCGCTATTCCCATAATATCTTTCACTGCTGTTATTGTAATTATCTCCGACGATGGGACGGGGGTCAAAGCCGGTGTTAAGCTCATAATCGAGGCTATTTCGAATATGATTATAGTATCCGTCCACCTCATTCTTCCGGAATGCGAGGAAGTCAGGATTGGTTTGCGCGACCTGGGCCAGGATCGCTTTCATTCTTTTCTCGTTATCGTCCGTTGGCTGGAAGTCCTCAAAATCCTTCCAGGTGGGGGTATCCTTGCCGATCTTCTGCACGACCTGCGTCAGGATGGTGCGAAATCGCCCTACTCCTTCTACATTATCGCGGGTCTTTTTGAGAGCCTCGTCGTAGGCAGTCTCCATCTTGCGAAAAGCGTCATACCTTTTTTGGTATTCCGCAGGGATGCCGGTTTTGGCAAGGCTGTCAAAAAAGCCCTTTTGTTCGCGTACCAGGCGGGTCATTTCCAGGTTGTCCTGATCGACGTCGCCATGGGGGCCGCCGATGAAATCCCAGCCGTGGTTGTCGTCGGCATATCCGTTATGATCATCGTCGATGCCATTGCCCGGAACCTCCTTTGGATTGTTCCAGATAATGGCCTTCAAGTCCTCGTGGGCCGTGTCGATCCCGCTGTCGATGACAGCTACGAGCACCGTCCTTGGCTTTTTATGTCCCAGGAGCTCCTTGTAGGCGCGTTCGGTGCTTATGCCAAAGACTGTGTCTGTTCTCAGGTCTTTGTTCTGCCAATTGATCTGCTGCGCATGGGCGAAGAGCGTGGTAGCCAGGAATACGATTAAGAAAAGGGCATTAAGGACGATGGGCTTGCGGTGATCGTTCATATTTGTTTTCATTCTATGGTGAAGACGCGCAAATTAAGAAAAGAGACTAAGCCGATGAGGAAATATTTTAAAAAAGGGATCAATGGCAGGACTTCAGCGCCAGGCGGATCCTGGTGGACACAGGGCGGGAGAGAATATGGGCGATGTCCCCGGGAACGAGGGTAACGGGAGTGGAGATATTGTCGGGATTCGGAGCGGGCCCGTCGGAAAGACAAAGGGTGCGGATCTGGCGAAGGGCGGCGTAATGGGCAATTCCGTATTCGAGAAGTTGGAGTAGTACTTTGGGATCGGGAGATGGATTGCCCGGGCGGATACGAAGACCAAGTTTTTGATAGTAGAGCTGCTGGCCGGGGTCGGATGGCATGACAGATGAGTCGGTATAGACCAGCGAATTGCCAAAAAGATTGTCGTAACCGAGTTGGGGGGATGTGCTATCGGGTTGGTTCCAGATTTGGGCTGGGGCGGATCTGATGTCAGCCGGCACCGCATCGGCGGATAGGTCGTTGGATAAATTGCCGGAGCCACGATCCTCGGATTGGGGCCGAAAATCCAGGAGTATGGGGAAACTGTCGCGGGTATCGAAGTTATTCAGCCAGCAGTTGACAAAGCCGGTCAAACGAATGATCTCAGCAGCCCGGGCAGAATCGAGGCTGTTAAAAAAAATGAGCCGGCCCGATTCGCTAATGATGGTTTGGGCCTGCGGGGCGGGGCCGGGCCATAACATGCCGGTAAGAAGGAATACCGGAAGAGTTTTAGCCATATTTCAATGACAGGGAAAAGGGGCTAAAAGCTGCGTCTGGCGAAAGACGATTTTCAAGCGCCTTTATTGGAGAGGAACTGGCTGTGATAGTTCTGCTCATGACGGAGGGTATTCATGCGGCCCTTAATAAGCGAACGGATGCCATTGTCCATGATCATAAAGAACCAGGAACGGTCGAGGATGGATTGATAGAGTTTTGTGGCGGTGTCGTATTGGCCGGTGTTTTCCGCGTGAAGCGCCTGGTGGTAGGCGCGATCGAGCATAGCCTTGCGTTTTCGGATGATCCACCCTGCTGCTGCGATGCAGAGGACGAGAACGGGAAGGGCGATGCGTAGGGTGGGTTCCATGTAGGTCAAACTTATCACATATTAGTTAACCGCAAAAAAAGAGTTCTTCACAAGATTTACCCCAATCAGAGCGACCGGGATCTGATAGGACGACCGAGATCTGATAGGACAGCAGAGATCGAACGAGCAGGACAAGGCTCGTGGTTGTTGATAAAAAAAGCCCCGGGCTTTCTAGTCCCGGAGCAATATTTAGTGCTGTTAACCTGAGCCATTGCCTAAACCTTATCCTAAGGGAAATTTATAATATGTTTTTCGAATTAGATTTTTGACGCTACTTATTTTTTGAAATGTTGATGCGGGTCAATAAAACACTGTTTTCCGATCCGCCTTATTTATCCTTTAAAAGGAACTCCCCCTTGATCAGCCATGAAAGGCCGAACGCCCAAAGGGTCAACACTTCCAGGTAAAAAATTGGATTGTATTTATCGAGCTTCCCATTCAATGGATTGCCCAGGGCATACAGGAGGATCAATACCAGGGATACGAGGATGATAATACCGCATGCTCTATAAATCCTATTTCTTTTGGTTTTCTGCACGGTCGGTCTGCCGGCGCTCTTGGTAAACAGGAATACGGACATATACGCGAAGGTGAGGAATAGCATGCTGGCCGCGGCCAGATGCACGACGCCGATCCATGAGCCGCCAGTCGAGCTCCTCACGGTGCATCCGGGGCCAGGCGTCGTGGGAAACAGGGCGATAAGCAAACAAAAAATACTCGCCAGCTTAGCGGCGATCGTATCCTTTTTTTCATACCCTTTATAGCAGAATAAAAATAGGCCCATGGCGCATAAATCGCCTACCAGGCAATCGCCCATCCGCGTGTAGTAATAATTGCTGATGCAGGTCTGAAAACCGCATGGAGGGAGAAAAAAAGTCCCAAGGGGCAAGATGACAGGAAGGAGTATGCCCAAGATCCCTATACCCTTCCTGATGGTTAGGAAGGAGATGATTAGCGGCTGATTGCAGTCGATGTCATTACTGGCCATAAAAGGATCTGGTTATTCCGGGGAATCCATACCAAGTTATCGCAGGGCCAGCAGATAAAAAAGCGTGTTTTTACGGTTTCCGGCGGCGAAGCGGATCAAATAAGGCCAGACCAGGGAGCCAACTCATGCCAGGTCGAGCGCCACGATCTCGTGATCCATGATCGAGGGTACTTGCAGGGTCAGGACGCCCGCCCGATTTTGAAACTCCGGTGTCGCGCCGCTCATCAGCAAATGCACGCCTGTAACTTTTTTATCATTCGGGATATTGATCTTTACCCGGGCGTCGACGGGCAATAGCTCGCGGAACGGACCTTTCATCATCATCGGGTTGGTCAGGTTGACCAGGTGTACCGTCATCGAATCCTTTTGCCTCCAAACGGCTACGTCTATGACACCCGCGGCTTGCACCCCGACGATCGGATCTTCGTTCAAAGCCCAGCGAATGGTATTGCGGAGCAGCCTGCTGTGATCCGTGCTCATGATCTGCCAAAAAGACCTGTCCAGATCGCCCGGAAAATAGGCTACCCGCCCTTTTCCTTTTTCACTGAGATAAAGCTCCGGGGTGTCCGTCGCCTCGATCCTTGGATATACATCTTCCATAGGCAGGTCGGGATAGCTGGGGATCAGCGTGACGGGGCCAGGGATGGTACCGAGGCTGGAATTGGGATTGAGACTGGGGTCGGCGCCAGTGCCGGGTCTGGGGCCGGTACTCTCTGCACCCGGTCTTACCTTGACCTGGTAAACCGAATTGATGATCTTATAGGCGTCCTCCAACCCCTGCAATACCGGGTGAAAATGCCCGTTCTCATCCCCCTTTAGTCTCAGGTAGCTATTCCTCATCGGTCCTTCCACGGCTCCATCGAAAGAAACGCCGAGCATATCCGCCAGGCCGAAATTCGGGCGCGGCCTTCCCTCCTCATCATATAAAGACGTTTCAAAAGTAGCCACTACACTCCCACCTCTATCCACAAACGCCCTTATCTGCCCGCATTGCGAGTCCGAGAGCGCAGCGATATTCGGGAGGATCAGTAATTTAAATGGTTTCAGGCGCTCCGCATCCAAGAGCTGATCGTTCACCATTTCAAAGGGCATATGATCTTCCACCAACACATGATACATGCCCAGCGTGTGCTCGTTGCTCTTTTCCTGCCATGGCTTCCCCCCGTATTTCTGGTTGGTTTGTTCCGAATAGACTATCGCTACCCGGGCCATCGGCGCCGTATTTTTAAGATAGCGTTCATTTTTGTAATACCCCTGGTACATCTTTTCTACCGCCTGCATCCATCGCCGGTCGTAAATGAAGGCGCCGAACTTGACAAAGCAAGCCGCATCCCATTGGCCACGCCTTCGGCAACCCATACCCTGATCTCCGCGTCGTTCTGTACCGAATCTTTCCAGCGCCATTCTTCCTCGACGCCCACGCTGAATATATTCACCAGGGATTTCATGCCCAGGCCAGCCCGCAGCTCTTTTGCTCCCATCGCATTGGACCAAGGCGGTATGACCCCCGTCCTCGCCTGCTGGTCGGCGAAAAAGAAATCGGCATATTTGCCGGTGAGCAACTTATCCGGAAAACCGTTGGGAATAAATCGTGCGACAGCCCTTTTCTTTCGTATTTCGGCATCCCATAAGAACCATAGCTCTTTCAAACGGCTGGTGCGCCATTCCTGCCATTTGATATAGACGGGGTCGAGCTTTTCGGCAGACCGGGGAAGATCGAGGCCGTAAGCCGCGCGAAAATTCTGAACGCAGTGTTCGCAATAACATATTCCGTGTCCCGACCAGCGGTTAGAAAATATCCCGTCCGGGGTATAACGTTCCATGATCTCCTTGTGCACGGCCGTCATGAACTCAAAATTGTAAGGTCCATAGGCACAGGTAACCCATAAGGCCGGGTTGGCCCAGTGGCGGCGTTTTCGCCCGTCGGCCGTCACGGAAATATAATCGGGATGGGCGTCGTACATATCCTGTCGCGTGGCATGTGGATCGGTTCGCAGCACGACGGACATATTCATCCTGCGGCAGCCCTTTACCATATAGCCTACGGGATCCGAGCTGCCCAGCCAATCGCTCCGGTGATGCAGGGGAACATCCGTCGGGTAAAAAGCAACCACGCCGCCTGCGCTCAGCAGAACGCCGTCCGCGTGTACCCTTTTAAAATAATCCAGCCAAAAGTCGGGATCATAATGTTTGGGATCGGTCTCCACGAATGCCAGTTGCGCCCAGCGCATCGATCTATTAAACCAGGGCTCTTCCGCCGGGGCTAGTAAGGCATCCGCCAGGGCCAGTGAAGGGGGCATGACGATCGCCCCTCCCAGCACCGAGCCGCTCTTTATAAAATTTCTTCTGTCCATCTTGTTTGGCCGGCTGGTACCTTGGCTGTCAGGGCTGGGGATACCAGTTGCGCAGACGCACTTCTATTCCTTTGTTCCCTGCCTCTACCAGGCCTTTAAACCCATTCACGTCGCTCAGGCCACCCTTCCCACGGTAATGATAAGGGTAAACGATCTTCGGTTTGAAATCCAGCACGGCATCGGCAGCTTCCTTGATATCCATCGTATAAGGCTGATTCATGCAAATGAACGCCACGTCGATGTTCTTAAGCGCGCGCATTTCGGGAATGCCTTGCGTATCGCCCGAGAGATAGATATTCTTGCCTCCGATGCTTAGGATATAGCCGTTACCCCTGCCCTTGGTATGCATGGCTGTGGGGCTTTCCGGGAGGTTGTACATGGGAATGGCGGCGATGTCGATGCCGGATACCGTCGTCTTGTCCCCGTTGCCGATGATCACCAAGTGGCCTTTCAGGGAATCGGGCATCAGATCGGCAACCGCCTTTGGCACTACCAAAACGGTAGAAGCCTTTCTCAGCGCGGCGATCTCTTTGGGATCGTAATGATCGCCGTGGATATCGGTGATCAGGATAATATCGGGCGAAGCCAGGCCCTGGAAATGGGCCAGGGGGCCGTTGGGATCGGCGTAGATGGTCAGTCCGCCCACTGACAAAACCAGGCTGGCATGCAGAACGGGCTGGATCGTGAGCGGCCCTTTAGCTGTGGGCAGGATATCCGGGGCGCTGATCTGGGCGTTAACGATGGACAAGGATAAAGTGATCAGAAGACTTAAGATTGCAGATTTCATTAGTTTAGTTTATATGTACTAAAATTAATGAAGTTTGGCCAATCAAAACAAGATAATGCCGCCGCCGGTCATTGCTGCCCTCCCCCCGTCTTGACCCTTGACTGTTCATCGCCCGCGCTACTCTTATTCTGGTTCTGCGAATTACCGGTCTTCCCGAAATGGTAGACCAGGGTCAGGATGGCCCGGCGGTTATCCCAGACATAATGCGAGCGGGTAAAGCCCTGGCTAAGATCGGAGGTCGTCGTATAGCTCATCAGGTAAAAAGGATCCCTTAGGTTCAACCGGACAGAAGCCCGGTCTTTCAGGATTTTCTTCTCCGCGCCAAGCGAGAACATACCCCTGCCATAGGAAAGCTGGGCGCTGCCGTCATAGCTCCGGCTATTATAGAACCCGCTGAGCTCGGCGCTCCATCCTTTGCTGAAAGTGAACTGGCTGCTGCCATTCGCGATAAAGGAGAAATGGCTCAGGTCGATATACTGGCCTTCGATGACGCCCTTGTAATGATTGTCGAAAACATTCGCGAAAAGATTGATACTCCACCACTTTTTGATCTGCCGGCTATAGTTCGCCGACAAACCGAAATTTTCGAAGGACGAGATATTCTGCGAGGTCTCATAGGTCGTATAATTGGAATCCGCCGGTAATTTGACCGTGATGAGGACATCACTGATGATATCGGTTGTGACGGTATAGTTGGCCGTGACATTCAATTGCCCTTTGTAATTATAGCTCAATTCGATATTGTGACTGAACTGAGGTTGCAGGTTGGGGTTACCCTGGTTATAGGTATAACGATCCAATTGATACTGAAAGGGGTTGAGCGACTGGTAATCCGGCCGCTGTACCCGTCTGCCGTAGGACAGACCAAAACTGCTGTTATCGCTTCGCTGGTAGCTGAAATAGGCGGTGGGGAAAAGCTGGACATAATTCTTGTGGAAGGAAGTGTCCTTGATATCCTGGTCGCCGTCGGCTACCGTCTGTTCGGCCCGAACGCCCAGCTGCATGGAAAATTTATTTACCTGCTTTCTCAGGTTGACATAGGCGGCGTTGATGTTCTCGGTATATATGAAATGGTTGCTGATGGCCGTGTCCGCCTCCCATTGCCGATCGACGGCATTATACAGGTCATAGAGGGCGTTGTTGTCCGTCCTTACATAGCTGGACTTGATGCCGGCCTCCAGAGTGGCTTTCGACCCGAATGGCTGTTTGTAATCGCTCTTGAAACTATATATCTGAAGGAAGGAGGGCAGTAAGCCGTTGAGCAGGTATGGAGCGTCAGAAGGCGTATTGTCGGAATTAAACAGGTAGTTATCGGAATAATCCTCTCCTGCCGTCTTAAAGAATATATAATCCGCGTCCGCGGAGATCTCCTTTCCTTTTTCATCCAGCTTGCGCAGAAAATTAACGTTGAATCCCAGGTGGGTCTGGGGGCTCCTGTTCTGGGACCATGCGTTGTTGTATTGAACGAATTGATGTACGCTGTCATAGATATCCGCGGTAGAGGCCGATGTAAAGCTTTCCTTGTCCACCGTTCCGTTGATAGCCACGCCAAAAGTGGTTCGCGCGTCGGGAGAAAGATCCGCCCCCAGCCGGAATGTATGGGAGCGATTGGAATACCGGCCGAAAGTATATTGCCGGACATAGCGGTTAAAGGGGTCGAATTGATCGGATCGCAGGCTTTTATCGGTATTGATGTCGTTGAAGCCTTCCCAATAAGAATATCCATAATTCCCAAAAAAATTGATCTTGCCCGTCCGCCAGTTGAAATTGAGGCTGTTGGTATTCTTAAAATATTTCGCGACGATCGCACTGCTGGTCACGGTCCCGCTGAAGCCATCGTTATGCGTCTTTTTTGTCACGAGGTTGATCAACCCGGAATTGCCGGATGCATCGTATCTGGCCGGAGGCTGGGTCATGATCTCTACCTGGCTGAGCTGGTTGGCCGGCATGTTCTTAAGATAATTGGAAAGATCCTGGGCATTCAGGTAGGTAGGCTTGCCGTCTACCAGGATGATGACGCCTGCCTTGCCTTTGAGACTTACATTCCCGTCGTTATCGACGGTGATGCCCGGCGAACGCTCCAGCACTTCCAGCGCAGTGAGCCCGGTATTGGTGGATGACGCGTCTACGTTAACAACCGTCTTATCGATCTTATTTTCGATC
>OLLP01000225.1_pt1 | contig 13907 bp, 13 predicted proteins | sample 1604561 | NCBI WGS metagenome assembly OLLP01 (sample SAMEA104055722, study PRJEB20765) | soil metagenome | isolation source: soil | reverse complement strand
CGGCGTGTAATCGACTTTACCGAGACCGCCCTGGGGGAAGGCAGGCTACGCGACCAATTGCAACAGGAACAGCAATCCTTTATCAGCCGTTCGCTGATCCAATCCTTTCATTGGGCCAGGCTGACCGCCGCCCTACGCGATCTGCCCGAAGAGGCCGATCCACCTACCCGGAAAAAAAACGACCACCGACCGGCATCCGGCATCGACCGGTCTGTCACCGGCAACAATCGCCAATCTGCTGATAAAAAGGGATTTTTGGCCCTGACCGGGCAACTGCTCGACCGCGCAGCCCAGCAGGAGGAGACGGCCCTTAAATTCACCAGACAGCTCGAACAACTGATAAATAATGCCCCTATCGACGGTTACCACCAATTGCAACAACGCGTGGAGGCTGCGGCGGGTTATTTCATCAAGGCATTGGAGACCGGGCTCATCATACCGACACAGGAGTATATCGCTGAGATCAGGGTAAAGCAAAAAACAAAAAGGCTTGTCCAGCTACTTTCCGAGCTCAAGCTCCTGTTCACGCGAAAAAAGCAGCAATTGGAGCAGGCCGTCCAGGTCGTGTCCGGGCTCACAAAAGGGCTGGAAGCCACCGATCTCCTGACTGCCCTCCATGAGCAGCAAAAAGAAAGGGAGATCGCCAATCCCGAAGATGCATCCGGTTCAGCTTCGACCGGCGCCGGAAATGAACTAAAAAATAGCAAGCCTAAAAAAGGGGATACGGCCCGTATCAGTCTCGAACTATATAAGGAGGGAAGGACGATCTCCGACATTGCCGCCCGGCGCGGCCTGGCAAAGACCACTATCGAAGGGCATCTGGCCGCCTTTATACCCACCGGGGAAATAGACATCAAGGAGTTGGTGCCCGAAAATAAAATGGTTCCCATCATGGAAACCATCGAAAAGAGCGGCCTTACCAGCCTTACGCCTCTCAAAGAAGCCCTGGGCGATGATTATTCATTCGCTGAGATCAGGTCGGTATTAAAATATATGGAATATAAAAAGCTACAGGAACCCGCATCCTAAAACCGGCGCATGGCCATCCTGCTCAGTGGATCTGCAAATGCCGGAAAACCCGGTCTACCATCCGGTCGCAGCGGGTAAGATGGAATGGGAAAGCGCTTTCTTTAAAGTAACCGTTCAGGTTATCCCTTAGCATGGTCTTGGCGCGGTTAAGGCGAACCTTTACATTCGGCTCCCCGATACCCAGCGCATCCCCGGTCTCCCGGGTGCTCATATCTTCAATCTCCCTCAACACGAACACCATACGATATTTTTCGGGAAGGGAGGACAGGGCATTTTCAAGGGCCTTCCCGAGTTCCTTGTTCAGCAATGCCGTTGCGGGCGTCTCCATACTGGTGTTACGTTGCATATCTTCCTTCTTAAGACGGGCGCCAGCCCGTTGTTTTCTTTTTTTCTGCGCCAGGCATTCGTTCAGCATGATCCGGATCAGCCAGGTGCCGGCGGAACTCCGTCGCTCGAACTGCTCCAGGTGCTCATATGCCCTGATATAAGTCGTCTGCATGGCGTCCTCCACCTCCGTGCCGTCGTTCAGCATGGACATCCCGATCCGGAACAGGCGCTGGTTATAGCGGCGTATGATGAACTCGAATAGCCTCTTTTCGCCCGCCAGAATGCGATCGATAAGCACTACATCGGGAATTTGATCCGCCGGTAAAGCTATAGCGTCCTTCATTGTATGATCATTAGATAATCCAGGCGGCAAAAGGTTACAAAATGATTTTGTAACCTTTTAAAAGGCCCGCGCTCTAATCTATATACAAAAACCATTTTATGGCAACTATCAATCAATTGCAAAACACCCTCAGGCTCACCTTCGGCCTCGTCCCCATTGTAGCGGGCCTGGACAAATTTACCAATTTGCTTACCAACTGGTCCAGTTACCTTGGCGATAATTTCAAAGGCATGCTGCCCTTCGACGCCCTCGTATTCATGAAGATCGTCGGCATCATCGAGATCGTGGCCGGCATCATCGTCCTGATCAAGCCCCTTATCGGCGCCTATATTGTCATGGCCTGGCTGATCTGCATCGCCCTTGAACTTATCTTTGGAAGTCATATCTTCGATGTCGCCGTACGCGACCTGGTCATGGCCGTCGGAGCCTATACACTGGCCCAGCTCACGAAGCTAAAAATGGCAAAGGCTTGATCCGGCCGGCCCCGTGACCACCGATTTGGCACAATTATTACCGCTATGGACAACATGGAACATATTGTCAAAATACTATCGGTCACCCCGGTTACGCACGACGTCAGGGCCTATCGCCTGGCCAAGCCGGCTGGCTATAGTTTTGTACCCGGCCAGGCCACCGACGTATCCATCAACACGGAGAAATGGAAGGAAGAGAAACGACCATTTACCTTCACCAGTCTCAACGAATGGCCTTATCTCGAATTCACGATAAAAAGCTATGGCGATCACGACGGGGTCACCAACCAATTGGGGAAATTACAGGCCGGCGACGAACTGATCATCCGGGACGTCTGGGGCGCTATCTCCTATACGGGCGAAGGATATTTTATAGCCGGGGGGGCGGGTATCACACCATTCCTGGCCATTCTCCGGCAATTGAACGCGGACGGTAAAATCGGTGGCAATCAGTTATTCTTTTCCAATAAGACCGCCAGCGACATTATTTTGCGGGAAGAGCTTGACCGGATGCTGGGGCCAAATGTCCACTATATCCTTACCCGGGAGAATAGCGGCTCCGGTATGGGCGGCGTGAGCCGCGAAAACGCTGGCGCGGGCGGCAGCCGGCATATCGACAAAGATTTTCTCTCGAGAGAAATAGCCGATCTCGCCAAACCCATTTATATCTGCGGCCCGGACAAAATGGTCGCCGAGCTTACCGCGACGCTCGGCAAACTCGGTGCAAAGCCCGAAAGCCTGGTCTTTGAAAAATAGGTGGCCGCGTGGCGCACGATCGCCCGTCTCACTGAACGATCTTCTTGCTTACGTGATCGAACCGGAACGTGTCGAATGGCGCCACCGACTGCGCATTTCCGCTCAGGTCGTTTACAAAATATTCTCCCTTGATATATTGCTTATCTACCGTTATCCGTAAAAAGCCGGGCAGATCCTCATTATAGCTCGCCAGCGAAACGCCGGCCGTGGTAGTGTTAAACGGCGTCTTGATCCTTGCCTTGCTTGCCGGATCGAGTTGCAGCTTATGCATCGTCTTGACCGAAGCATATCCTCCGGCGCCAGCTACGATATGGATATAGACGCCAGCCTTTACCTGCCGGTGGAACCGCTGATAATTGTGCACATGCCCCGAAAGGATCAGGTCGGGATATCGCCCTCCCGCAGCAGCCGACGCCTGATCGATCGCATCCAGGATATCGGGGTATCCCCCATGCTCGCTGTCCAGCGAGAAGGGGCTATGATGCACCGTCAGGATCAATGCTTTGTTCTTATCCGCCTGTTGCAATTGACTGACCAGCCAACTGAACTGGGGATGAACCTTATCGCTCCACAGATCGAGTGATCCGCCGACATTGGAATACAATCCGATGAAATTGGCCAGCGGGGTGTTCAAGGCCCAATAAGGCCAGGGCTGATCCATCGTATACCGGTAAGGAGAAGATTGGGAGGGATTGCGCTTGCTGTCGCAGAAATTGGCAAAGAACCCTGTCAGCGAAGGTTCGGGATCGGGCGGATCGCCCTTATTGATGATCGTCTGCCCGTCATGGTTGCCCGGGATCGCAAAGATCACCGGCGGATAAAATTTATAAGGATCATAATACTGATCGCGATAATCGACCGATTCGCCATTGTAATAGACCACATCGCCCAGATGATAAAAGAAGGCGGGGTTGCCTGCGCCGCCCGCGCTATTCACCTGTGTCTCCATTTGCTCTGCCAGGTCACGGGTGATCCCCAGCCCGTTGATATCGCCGGTATCACCCACCGAATGAAAGACCAATTGTCCCGAATTGGTAATGGTCGTCAATACGCCCGGATCGATCGCCCCCGCCAGGTCATAGGATAGGTTGGAAGGCTGTCTATGGGTCGTTGGGATGGCCACGAAAGAGGGCTTTGGCTGGGGCAGCGCGACCGGGTCGCCAAAACCGCGTCTAGGCTTGGAAGTGGTATTTCCCACCGGCCTGGCCCTGAATTGCATGGTATATTTTTTAACATTGGCTTTAGGCGCCTTAGGGCTAACTTTGACTGCTTTCTTAGCCTTTTTAGTTGCAGCTTTATCACTTTTGGCTGCGGACTTAGCCTTTTTTTTACCGGATTTTTTGCCAGGCATAATCGATGTTTTAAGGAGGGGTTAACTAAAGGTTCAACATGAACTAAGGTAATGCAGGCCAAACATTAAAAAAACCGTAGAAACACCCTAATTTCTTAACATTTCTATAACAACAATTCGAGCCATTTAAAAAAACTATTACGTTAAAAAAAAGTCTAACTACCATAAAACCATTTTATGAGGCAAATATCCACTGCGATCCTGTCCCTGGCTTCCATGACCTTTTTATTCAGTTGCGGCAGCTCCCGAAAGGCTGCCAGGAATTATGTTCCTTTTACTCATGACCTCAAGCAAAAGCTGGAAAGGGAAAATATCGATCTCAAACAGGTACAATTCTATGTCGATCAGAAGCTGATCCTCAACCGCAATATGGGAGATCAAAAAGCCGTCGTCACGTCGGGCGTCGTCAGGCTGGAGAATGGGAAATATATCAATGAGGTCATCGTTCCCGCCTTTACCCCCGGCATTTGCGATACGCTGATCAACGACCGGCTGATGATCAGTTTTGAAAAAGGCAACAATGACCTTGCTTTCGGGCAAGGCAGCGGCACCACTTTTTCCGAGTATGTGCTTTACGGCACCGACTGGAGGAACGGGACGGCGGCAGTGACCTTCGACTCCAATAAATTCAGGGCCCGCTGCGGCACCTGTAGCGATGTAGCCATGGCTACCCTCCTGGTGCGGAAAAAAGAGATCGATAAATTCGAGCGCAAGACAAGAACGCTGAAGGGAAGAAAGGTGGAATAATTGATCCCGGGCTTGATCCCCGGATTGCGCGGGGAGTGAGGATATTATCCCCCGTTGACCAGGTCTTCGACGAGTTCCATTTTGCCATCGCAAAACGAGATCGTCTTAACCGAATAAGGATTTTCGATCTTTATCTGCCGGAAGGCCTTCTGGCCATCGGTGATCTCCGTGACCACGCCAATCCGGTAACCGGGATATTTTTTCACGATCTGCGCCCTGATCTCCGCGGGAATAGCGGCTCCCATATAATATTTAACACTGTACAAAAAGCCTCCTTTCGGATTGAAATGCGCTTGTCCGCGACGGGCATTCTCTACAAAAGAAACGATATATCCATCCTCTGACTTTATCCATGACTCGCCCGAAACCTCGGGGAACATTTTCCTGAAATGCCGGAAGGCATGAATATTGATCTCATTCAAGGGAACATTACTGGTAAAGCCTCCATCGCCGCTGCCATGCCCGTCAGGTATGGGGGCAGAATGACCCCGTGCACCCGATTCCAGGCATATGACCATGGCAGATAACGAGAACAGGCAACGAAGTATGGTGGAGATGTTCGGCATAACCCCATTAAGTTAACAATAAATTAATATTAAAGCAAATATATTTTCTTCTACCTTAATTGATTTTTCCGGACCGCGTATATTACATCCTGATCTCAACCCCAACATGCGAAGAAAAAGAATTCCGAAATCATTAGCCGGGTACACGCATCATAACAAAGTTCGCCTGCTGCATGGTGGAAGCGACTATTTCGCCTGCCTGGTAAAAATGATCGATCAGGCCGTATCGACGATCCATCTGCAGACCTATATATTCGAGGCGGATCAGACAGGGCGGCTGGTGACCGATGCGCTGATCAGGGCCGCACGCAGAAAAGTAGAGGTATTCGTCCTGCTGGACGGGTATGCCTCGCAGGATCTTCCGAAACATTTTATCAGGGAGATAAAGGGAGCAGGCATCGGATTCCGCTGGTTCTGGCCCCTATTCAAAAGCCGCCGCTTCTATCTTGGCAGACGGATGCACCATAAAGTGGCCGTAGTGGATGGTTCCTATTGTCTGACGGGTGGAGTCAATATCAGCGATCGCTATAATGACATCGACGGAAATAAAGCATGGCTCGATTGGGGCCTCTATGTCGAGGGGCAGGCGGCGCTAAAAGTGCATATCATCTGCAACGACATGTGGCGCAAAGCATATTGGAAAAAGCGCCTGGCCCCCGACAACCTTCCCCGTCTGCCCGGCGTCATACCGCCGGAAGAATGTATGGTAAGGGTCAGGCGCAACGATTGGGTGCAGGCCAAGAACCAGATCTCCAGGAGCTACCTGGAAATGTTCCGAACCGCCTCGCAGCGCATCACCATCATGTCCAGTTATTTTTTACCGGGCAAAATATTCCGGAAGAACATGGCCCTGGCGACAAAAAGAGGAGTTGCCGTGAAGATCATTATGGGCGGCGTCTCGGATGTAAAGGTCGCCAGGCTAGCCGAACAATATATGTATCGCTGGCTTTTCCGCAACGGGATCGAAATATACGAATATCAGGACACCGTTCTGCATGGTAAGCTAGCGGTACACGATGCCGCATGGGTGACCGTTGGTTCATACAATGTGAACAGGATCAGCGCCTACGCAAGCGTAGAATTGAATATGGATATCAAGAACCCCGAATTTGCCGCTGGCGTGCAACGGGAACTCGACGATCTCATCAGCCGGCACTGCATCCGCGTCACCCCCGAATCCTTTTTCAGCCATACTTCTTTTTTCAAAAAGATCCGGCAACGTATCGCCTATGAGGTTATCCGCGTCCTGTTCTTTTTGTTCACCTTTTATTTTAAGCAAGAGAAATAGCGCGCCTGTTCCCATCCGGCTGCCCTCAGCCCCCACCTATACGCCTGATAAAGGCCATGATTGTCGCAACATCCCAGCCGGCAAAACGCCCCCGCTGCACGATCACCGCATTATCCTGCGGACGCTGTAAAAAATAATGGAACACGAACCTTGCGTCCGGGTCTTGCCATCCCTTCACCTGCCCGAAACGCAGATCGTTGAACACAAGCGTACTGTCCTCCCACCGATCGACCGTAAAATAGCCCTGTGCGAACCGCAATAAATGCCGGACATCTTCATTTCCCTTTAGCCGGCCAAGCAACGGCTCGTTCTTTGGAAAATAATGAAAGTCTATCCGGGTATGGCGATCGAACAGCGAGCGGTAGCCGATCAGGTAACCGGTCCGATTCTCGGCGACAATATACCATAGCCAGTCATTCAACGGGGTGGGGGTAGTTAGATACCGGCTATACCCGAGATCGCGGTTTTCCAATTCCTGCTCTACCTGGGCATCGATCCGCAATTTGTTGGACACGCAATAACAGAGATACAGGCTGCTGGCGATCAATCCGAACCGCGCCCAGTATTTTCTTGACCCGCTATCCTTTTTCAGGATCAGGAGAGCGACAAATGCAACGGCCAGCCATACCGAATAAAAAGGATCGGCCACGAACAGCAGTTGGAATGAAACGCGGTAATGACTGAAGGGCTCGAACCACCCCGTGCCATAGGCGTTGCAGGCGTCCAAAAGGATATGTACGAAGAGTTGAAGCCCGAAGAACAGTATCCAATCTTTCCAGCTAAGGGGTGCAGCCCCCCATTTTCGCCTGGCCACCAGGGCTAGCAGCGGCGCCATGAGCAGCACGAATAAAAAGGAATGAGTAATGCCGCGGTGGGCGAGTACATCACGGGAAGTATCCAGCCATAAGGACGCGACAAAATCGATATCGGGCAAGCTCTGCGCCAGGGCCCCCAAAAGCATCGCCTTTTTTCCCAACCGCCGTCCCGCCACCAATTCCCCGATCGTTGCCCCCAATACTATATGCGTGATCGAATCCATAATACTAAGTTACCATACCTGTGAAAGTTTAAGGCAATCTTATCGGGCTTTAAATTAAATTTGTTAGCAGCCAACCTCTTTACTTCATTCAAACCTCACTCATGAGCGATCAATTGATCTGGCAATCCGATGTCGTCGATTGGGAAAAAATATCTGTTGATTCTTATAAATTCGTTCTCAAACAGGCGAACGAGCGGTTGAGCGAAGTCATTGAAGAATCACAGGCGATAACAAAACGGGGGATGACCATCCTGCTCTCGCATATCACGGCTTTGTCAGGCATATTGGGCTATCTCTTTTCGGACAAATCCAGGATCGGTCATGAGCACGGATGGGCGATCATTTTTATTTGCATCATTGCCGCGTTATCGATCTATGCATTTAGCATGCTGTTCAGACTGATCTATCCAAAAGTCTTCTTTAACAGGGGCAGCCCTCCCAAAGAGATCTTTTTCAAAGACGTATTCGATGGATTGACCGAAGAAGAAGGTTTGAAAAGCGTATTATTCGACGAAGTGATCCGAATACAGGACAGGATCGAAAGGATGGAGAAGGAAAATGCGGTGAGGATCATTCCTTATAAGATAGCGCTCAGAATATCGCTGCTATTTATAGCTATTGCGCTATTCATTATCATAAAGACTATTTATAACTAGTCCTGATACTTATCGAAGGCACATTGGGCCTCGGTGTTCCTTTAGGCTTTGCCATATTATACAATTTATAGTGCAAAGATAATTATTCCTGCCGCCATTTCCAAATTCCACTCAGTCTATAATCTATTGATATGCAGCACGATGAATCGTCTTTGTACTCCCATCCTTATTGCCCACCACCACCAGGTCGGCCATGCCTATAAAGAGACCGTTATCCATAACGCCTACGATCGCATTTACCTGGCTGTGCAGCAGGGCCGGGTCGGCAATGGAGCCAAATGAGCAATCGAGGATATAATGGCCGTTGTCGGTCAGGAATACCGCATTATCTGTCGTCACTTTAGTCCTATCCGGCTCCGCACCTGGCTGCACTTTATCCGCGGTCGTTTTTGCCTCCGGCATATCGGCCTTCATGCGCAGCCTCGTAGTACAGCCCAGTTTCCCGAGCTGCCGTCTCGTCATCTCCCAGCCGAAGGGGGCCACCTCCACGGGAAGAGGGAATTTACCCAGGCAGTCTACCAATTTACTATCGTCTACAATAATGATATAGTATGAGGTAGCGGCGGCCACGATCTTCTCTCTCAAAAGGGCGCCACCTCCGCCTTTGATCAGGTTCATATTGCCATCCACTTCATCGGCCCCGTCGATCGTCAGATCGATATGATCCACATCGGAAAGGGATAGCACCTCGATCCCGGCCTCCCTCGCCAGGGCCTCTGATTGCAGCGAAGTCGCTACTGCCCTCACTTTCAACCCCTTCCGAACCCTCTCACCGATCCCTACGATTGCCCAATAAGCCGTGGAGCCCGTTCCCAGCCCCAGGATCATACCGTCACGGACATTTTCCAGCGCCTTTTCGGCAGCCAGCTTCTTAGTGTTTAAATTCTTGTCTCCCATAGTTAGCCCTAAAATTATAGGAAATATTGAACTAATCCTGTACTTTTGCGTAGAGCATTTACAAAAAACCAAATGAACCAGGTACTTGTACATAACGCGTGTTGTTGTTGCTGTTGTAAGCAAGCCATGGTTATTTTGGTGGGGGATGACCTCTTATAAAGCTGATCGATACAAACAACAATATGTAAGCTCCACCAACTGTGTGGAGTTTTTTTATTTTATGACCTGTCCAATATGCATACCACGACATTCAATATAGACAAAAGCCTGGTTTCGGCCGTCCAATCTTTGGAAAAAAAGATCGGGCATACTCCTCTGCAACCCATCACCCGCCTGCTCAGCAAAAAGAACGTGCAGGTCTACGCAAAAAAGGAATGGATGCAACTCTCCGGCAGCGTAAAGGCAAGGGCCGGCTATAACATCATTCGCAAGGCCATCGAGAGCGGAGAGCTCAGCCGGCAGAAGACAATCCTGGATGCTACCAGCGGGAACACGGGTATCGCCTACGCGCATATCGCCAAATTATTGAATATCCCCGTCGCGCTGTGCCTGCCGGAGAACGCTTCGCAGGAAAGAAAAGATATCCTCCGATCCCTCGGCGTTCGTCTCATCCTGACCTCCCGTTTCGAAGGCACGGACGGGGCGCAGCAGGTAGCCGCAGCCATGGCCCTCGAGGATCACGATAGCTATTTTTATGCCGATCAATACAAGAACCCCAATAATTGGAAAGCGCACTATTATTCCACTGCGCCCGAAATATTCGAAGCCATTCCCGGTATCACTCATTTTGTCGCAGGCCTTGGCACTACGGGCACTTTTGTAGGCACGGGCAGGAGGCTGAGAGAGTTGAACCCGTCCATCCGGCTGATCTCCCTGCAACCCGATTTTGCGCTGCATGGGCTCGAGGGGTGGAAGCACCTGGAGACCGCCGTCGTACCCGGCATCTATGACCCGAATGTCGCTGACGCCAATTTTGAGATCAGTACCGAAGAAGCCTATGAGACGATAAGGGCAGCCCGGCTGCACGAAGGACTGCTATTGAGCCCTTCAGCCGCCGCCAACCTGGCGGGCACCCTGAAGATAGCCGAAGGACTGGACGAAGGCATCCTCGTCACCATCCTGCCCGATAACGCGGATAAATACAGTGAAATCATTCAAAAAATAAATTAATATGATTCTTATTGAACCCCATGTCCGGGAACTTATGATAGAAGACGCCGTCAACACCTTCCCCGATGAATGTTGCGGATTTATGTTCGGCAGGGAAGAGACCGATGGCACCCGTGTCGTCCTGGACATCATGGTCGTGGATAATTCCAAGGCGGGGGACAAGACGCGCCGCTTCGAGATCTCGCCCACCGATTACATGACCGCGGAACAGCACGCGCTGGATCATGATTGGGTCTTATTGGGCGTCTATCACTCCCATCCCAATCACCCCGCCATCCCTTCGGAACACGATCGCAAGGCGGCACAGCCTTTTTTTTCCTATGTGATCGTCTCGGTGCTCAACAACGAGATCATCACCCTGCGCTCCTGGCTGCTCAACGAAGAGCAGCAATTTGAAGAAGAAAAAATAATTGACTTTCAATTCACATAAAAAAACATCCATCACATGGCAACGGTCATCATACCCACACCTTTAAGAAAATTTACCAATAATACAGCCAGGCTGGAAGTCCGGGCAGGCACGATACAAGACACCGTAAAGGAACTGACGGTCAATTTTCCAGATCTGAAAAAGCATTTGCTCGACGAGGGCGGCAATATCCGTTCCTATGTCAATATCTTTGTCGGCAACGACGATATCCGCGATCTGCAACAGGGGCAAACTGCCGTAAAAGAAGACGCGGTCATCAGCATCGTCCCCGCCATCGCCGGGGGCGTGCCCGACCTTGGCCAACAGACCGGTTCTTCGCCCAACGGCAAGCCGTCAGCCCAACCCTTCACCAAAGAGGAGTTGGCCCGTTATGACAGGCATATCATCATCCCCGGCTTCGGGATGGAGGCGCAGTTAAAGCTCAAGGCCGCCAAAGTACTGGTGATCGGATCGGGAGGCCTCGGAAGCCCCGCCCTGCTCTATCTGGCCGCAGCGGGCGTCGGCACTCTCGGTATCGTCGACTTCGATGTGGTCGACGACAGCAATCTCCAACGCCAGGTTTTGTTCGGTGTGGACGAGATCGGAAAGCCCAAGGTCGAAGCTGCCCGCAGAAGGCTGCAAGCCCTTAATCCCTACATCAAGCTGAATATCTACAATACGCATCTCAACTCGCAAAACGCCCTGGATATCGTCCGGGAATATGATGTCATCGCGGACGGAACGGATAATTTCCCCACCCGTTACCTGGTGAACGACGCGGCTGTCCTGTTGGATAAACCGAATATCTATGCCTCCATCTTTCAATTCGAAGGACAGGTCTCCGTATTTAACTACAGGGACGCGCAGGGTAATGTCGGCCCAAACTACCGCGACCTCTACCCCACTCCGCCCCCGCCCGGCCTCGTCCCGAGCTGCGCCGAAGGCGGTGTATTAGGGGTACTCCCTGGTATCATCGGCAGCCTGCAAGCCCTTGAAGTCATCAAAGTGATCACCGGTGTGGGCGAGACGCTCTCGGGCCGCTTCTTCATCTTCGATGCGCTGAATTTCGAAAGCCGCACCTTTAATATAAAAGCCAGGGAAGACAATCCCATCAATGGCAAGAACCCCACCATCACCGGGCTGATCGACTATGAACAATTCTGCGGTATGCGCGCCGTCGAAGAAGCTCCGCTTAAAGAGATCACGGCAAAAGAATTATACGACTGGCAGGTACGCGGTGAAAAATTCCAGCTCATCGACGTACGCGAACCCCATGAATACGATATCGTCAATATCGGCGGCGAACTGATCCCGCTGGCAACGGTATCCGCCAACAGCGATAAGATCGATACGGACAGGAAGGTAGTAGTGCATTGCAAGATGGGAGGGCGTAGCGCCAAAGCCATTCGCGAGCTGGAAGAAAAATTCGGTTTTAAAAACCTCTATAATCTCAGGGGAGGCATCATCAGCTATATTGATGAAGTACAGCCGGAGCTGACGAAATATTAGGAACCGCAGCGGCTCACGCGTGAGCGACTTCGGGAATGGCCGGGATGGACGCGGACTCACACACCCCGGCGCAGTTTCGCGACCTGGCGTCAGTAGGCCAGCAATCGTTCGATGGCCTTTGCCGCCTTGGCTCCATCCGGCAGCATAGCTTTTTCCAGACCTATGTTCATGGGTACCGCCGGGAGATCAAGAGCGCCCAGCACTTCCACCGGGGCGTCCAGTTGCGCAAAGCATCGCGAAGAGATCCGCCAGGCCAATGCCTCGGCAAAAGAATTCGTTTGCTGTTCCTCCGTAAGCACCAGGCATTTCCCATGCAACCCCACCCTTGCAAAGACCAGTTCCTCATCTAGCGGGTAGAGGGTACGCAGATCGATGACCTCCACTTGCCCCGGGAATCGGGCAGCGGCGGACTTTGCCCAATAGACCCCCATACCATAGGTCACGACGCAACAGGTCTCTCCGGCATCGATAAGGGAGGCATCGGCACTGAGTGCAACAGAACCCTTGCCCAGGGGCAGGATATAATCTGACGAAGGCTCCACCGTCCTGGCCTCTTCCGTACCCGGCACCTTGCTCCAGTAAAGCCCTTTGTGCTCGAGCATAACGACTGGGTTAGGATCGTAAAAGGCCGCTTTCATCAGCCCTTTCATATCTGCCGCATTGGAAGGATAGACCACTTTTATTCCCTTGACGGACAATAGCGTCGTCTCGACACTGCCGCTATGATAAGGGCCGCCGCCGCCATAGGCGCCGACCGGCACCCGGATCAGGGTTTGCACGGGAAATTTCCCGCAGCTCAGGTAGCAGGATTTGGATATCTCCGTGACCAGTTGATTGAACCCCGGGTAAATATAATCGGCGAACTGCACTTCGACGATCGGCTTCACGCCCACCGCGCTCATCCCCACGGTCGAACCAATAATATAGGCCTCTTGAATAGCCGTATTGAAGACCCGGTGATCGCCGAAATGCTCTGCCAGCGTTGCCGCTTCCCGGAAAACTCCTCCCAGGCGGCGGCCCACGTCCTGGCCATATAACACGGCCTCCGGGCAGTCTGCCATGATCTCGCGTATGGCAAAGAGGGCGGCGTCGACCATGGGTATTTTGTCGGCTGCTACCGGGTTGTCTCCGACCGCATCCCCGGAGTTGGAGTTCGATCGGGCCTTGCGTACCGGGCACCTTTCCCCTTTCTCTTCCGTTACCGGGGTAGGCACAAATACAAAATCGGCCACCGTGGCCGGGTCGGGCTCTTCCGCGGCTACGGCAGCGGCAAATTCTTCCGCCACCAACCGGGCTGCGTCTTGCGCGATCCCGTCGAGTTCCGCCTCATCCAAGCCCAGGTCAACT
>OLLP01000535.1_pt1 | contig 14006 bp, 15 predicted proteins | sample 1604561 | NCBI WGS metagenome assembly OLLP01 (sample SAMEA104055722, study PRJEB20765) | soil metagenome | isolation source: soil | reverse complement strand
CACGAAGGCGGCGCGCCCATGAGCAGCCAGATCGCCCGCAAGGTGGTCAACGCTTTTCAGTTCAGGGCTTCCGCCGCTGACTCCGCCTCCAACACCCAGGGCAAGCCGATCAGCATCCTGTCCAACCGCGAGAACGAGATCCTCGAGCTGCTCTCCAAAGGGCTGCTCTACAAGGAGATCGCCGCGCGCCTCTTTATCAGCCAGGAGACCGTGCGCAAACACGTCTACCATATCTACGAAAAATTGCACGTCAACAACCGCGTAGAAGCGATCAACAAATTTTTCGGCAGATAAAAAAAATCACCACTTCAGCTCCAGCTTATTATTCGTCCGATCCACATCCGCCATCCGCTGCGAAGGATCGATCTCCACGACCTTCAGATCCGTCAGCCGGTGATTCACTTCGAACACATAGGTCGGGCTCGTCCATTTCCAGGCGGCGAACACCGTCCGGGGAATGGCAGGGTCTTCCACAGGCTTCTCCCCGAACATGAGGTATTGCGGAATATACGCCATCTCCTTGCTCCCATCCCGGAATTGCAGCAGCACATCCACCGGCATCGGCATCTTGCCCACCATCTTCAGCCGGATCTTCGTCTTATTCCCCTCCTCCCACAAACTGTCGATCCCATAATCGATAGTCTTGGTCGTGCTCACCCAATATTCCTTATACCAATCCAGTTTTATCCCGCTCACCTTCTCCGCCACCCGTACAAAATCGCTTGCATTGGGATGCTTGAACCTCCATTGACGATAATATTCCAGCAGGATCTTATCCCGAACCGCCGCGCCGGTGATATACCCAAGCTGCTCCAGGAACATATCCCCCTTGCAATAAGAAGCGATCTCATACGCATAGTTCGTATTGAAATGATCGGCATGTGTGGTCAGCGGCTCTTCCAGCCTGCTCTTGACCAGGCTGAAATAATTGTCATACGGATCGGCATGATGCAGTGGTAATCCCTGGTATCGTTTATCCAGCAATTGCTTCAGACCCGCATTGTCCGGATCCTTCTTTAGCCTGGCCTCATAATAATAATCCTCCACCAGGTCGGTGGCATAGCTCGTAAACCCTTCGTCCATCCAGGCATACATCGACTCATTCGTCCCAAGCATCCCCTGGTACCAGCTATGCATCCACTCGTGAAAGGCGCCTCCCAGACCTGGTCCCGCCAACAAGGTCGCCATGGGGTATTCCATGCCTCCGTCACCCCCATGTATGAACGAATATTGCTTATACGGATACTTGCCGAAATGCTGCTCCATAAAGGGCAGCACGATCACCGCCGCGTCCGCTACCGTATTCCATAGCGTGTCCTGCGCGGGGTCATGATCCTTGTTCTTATACAGCACGTTGATGACCGGGCCGCCCGGGATATTCCTCACCAAATGGATATAATCCGGATCGGCCGCCCACACGAAATCATGCACGTTCGGCGCGATGAAATGCCACAACAGCTTTTCCCCGGCCGGGCGCATCACACGCATTCCGGGAGGCTCATATCCATAGCCGACCTGGACGGCATTTTGCAGATAGCCCGTGCCGCCCACCAGATAACTTTTATCCAGGCTGATCCGCACGTCATAATCCCCCCAAACCCCATAGAACTCGCGGGCCACATAGGGCGTCGGATGCCAGCCTTCATAATCGTATTCACAGACTTTAGGATACCATTGGCTCATCGAATATCGGACGCCCGTTCGCGGATTGTCCCGCCCGCTGCGACGAACCTGCAAAGGCACCTGCGCCTCGAACTGCATGATGAAACTGGCCGTCGAATGCGGCAGGATGGGCTTATTCAACTCGACTTCCAATATCGTTTCCTCTACTTTGTAGGTCTGCGGCACGCCGTTCATCGTCAACGACAGCACTTTTTGATAGCCTATCTCTTCCGGCTTGAGGTTCAGGATGCGATCCCGCACACGCGGATCCCAATCCAGTTGCTCCACGCCATTCTTGTTTGTGCCATAAGAGATCTTACCCAACTCCCGGCTGCGATTATCCATCATGCTCCCGGGCTGGAACGCATTCCAGTACAAATGATAAAATACCTGGTATAAAGTATCCGGGGAATTGTTGGTATAGGCCAACACCTGTTTGCCGGCAAGTCGATTAGCGGCCACATCCACGTCGATATCCATCGAATACTTTACACGCTGCTGCCACCGATCCGGTTGCGCCCGCAAAGAAAACCCCGGCAACGACAGACACGCTGCCAGTGCGGTCGATAAAAAAAAACTATTTCTCATTTGAAAGATTTATTTCTTGTCCCCTTTACAAGGTCGCATTGTCCTTGATCAGCCGCCCCTGGTCGCTGAACAACAGGTTCGTTTTTCCCAGGCCGCTCCCCGACACCACGATATGGTATTGCGTCTTTGTTCCGGGATTCCCGGGGATCAGGCGCAGAAAGACGTCTTCTACTTTCGAATCGTAATATTTGCTCTTGTCCAATCCGTCCTTGACATTTTCCGGCAGATCCGCCTGCTTCATCACCTTTTCCGTGCTCTGCCATTCGCCTTTGCGGTTGAACCTGGCCTCCTGATCCGTATTGTCCGAATAGAAATTGACCTGGTAGTTGGAGAACCGGTTCTTCCAGGTTACATTGGTCGCATTCGGATACCTCGCTTTGAAGCTGTCGGTGGCCGCCGCAGATATGCTCCCAAGCTGCGCACTCGCGCCGGAAGAAATAAAAAAAGTCGCGCCGGTCAGCAGCGCCATAAAAAGGGTCTTTATCATAGTTATACATTTTACAATCCTCCAACAATAATTACGATCTCTCCCTTCACCCCCTTCTCCGCAAAATGATCATGCACTTCCCGCAGCGTCCCGCGCTTATTCTCCTCGTACAGCTTCGTCAGCTCCCGGCTCACGCAACAAGGCCGCTCTTCCCCAAAATAAACCATGAAATTTTCCAGGGTCTTCACCAGCCGCAACGGCGACTCATAGAAGATCAACGTGCGCTCTTCCGTCGCCAGTTGCTTCAACAGCGTCTGGCGCCCTTTTTTCAAGGGCAGGAACCCCTCGAAGGAGAATCGGTTCATCGGCAGCCCGCTATTCACCAGCGCTGGCACTAAGGCCGTCGCGCCAGGCAAACATTCTACCCGGACGCCTTCCTTGATGCATTCACGTACCAGTAAAAATGCCGGATCGGAAACCCCCGGCGTCCCCGCATCCGTGATCAGGGCCATCGTCCTGCCTTGCAACAATTGATCCACCAAATGACGCAGAATCTTATGCTCGTTATGCTGATGATAGGGCGTCATCTGCGTCGTGATCTGGTAATGATTCAATAAACGGGATGAATTACGCGTGTCCTCCGCCAGGATGAGATCGGCCTTTTTCAGCGTCTCCAGCGCCCTAAGCGTAATATCCTGCAGGTTGCCGATCGGAGAAGGAACAATATAGAGCAATGCGTATATTAATTTACTACTATCTCGAAGTATTCCATGACCGGGTTAGCCAGCAATTTCTTTCCGGCTTCTTCGGCGATCTGCCGGGCTTCGGTATCGGAGGCGGCCTCGACCTGCAGGCTGATGCTCTTGCCGATACGCACATCGCTTACTTTACTCAAACCCAGGCTCTGCAGACCGCTCATCACCGCCTTGCCCTGCGGGTCTAACAATTCTTTTAGCGGCATCACCCTTACCTCGACGGAAAAATTCATGTAGTCTTGTTTTTAAAGGCTAAAGATACGACAATATAAAAAACGAACACCACCGGCACCGCCAGCCATTTCAAACAGACCGCCGCGATGACCGCCACCAACAATAAAATGATCTTTGGCGCCATGACCTTCCTCGAATGATCCTTGAACTTCAGCGCCATCAGCGGCAGATTGCTCACCATCAGCCAGGCCAGCAACAGGATCACCACATAGAGCGCCCATTTATTCAACAGACAGGACAGGGCCCATTTATTCAACAGATCCATCCAGGCGGGTCCGTCGCTATTGGAATACCAGTAGATCAGGGGGAACGAGGCGACCAGCAGCCCCGCCGCAGGGGTCGGCACGCCCTTGAACCCAAAAGCCTGCCCCTCGTCGATATTGAATTTGGCCAGCCGGTAAGCCGCAGCGCATGGCAGGATCAGCGCCGGAAGGAACCAGAGCATCGAGGCGTCCAGCCCGCTCTCCTGCCGGGCAACGCTCATACGAAGGAACTGGTAGAGGATCATGCCCGGCGCCACGCCAAAACTCACCACGTCGGCCAGCGAATCCAGTTGCTTGCCCATCGGCGAGACGGCCTTGAACACCCGCGCTACCAACCCGTCCAGGAAATCCACCAGCGCCGCCAGCCCGATGAACAGCGACGCGATGCCGATCCGCTCCGGTATACCGATATACTGCGCCCCGTCCTCATTGTACATGATACCGATACCGTTCTGGAGAACAAAGATCACGGCGAGACAACCGAAAAAAAGATTCAATAAGGTGAACAGGTTCGGTAATTGTTTCATGTGTCAAATATAGTGAACTTATCATCCTATTTTTTCATCGCCGCCTCGATCTCCTCCGCGGTGATCGGCATCTTCTCCATCAGATCCTTATAGCCGCTCTTCGTGATCCAGACGTCGTTCTCGATCCTGATCCCCATTTGCTCCTCCTCGATATAAATACCGGGCTCCACCGTCAGCACCATACCCGCGCGGATCGGCTCCACACGCGGCCCCAGGTCATGCACGTCGATCCCCAGGTGATGCGACACCCCATGATACATATATTTCGAATAGGCCGGGCTATCCGGCGACTGGTTCTTGATATCCCCGGCCGTCAATAACCCCAGTTTAACAAATGTCTTCCCCGCCTCCACGCCGATCGCTTTGTGATAATCCACGAGACTGACCCCCGGCTTGAGCAGGCTCTTGGCAAAATTGTGCAGATGCAGACAGCCGTTATACACTTCTTTCTGCCGCTTCGTGAATTTTCCGTTGACCGGGACGGTACGCGTCAGATCCGCGCAATAACCTCCATACTCCGCGCCGAAATCCATCAGGATCATCTCCCCGTCCCTGCACTCCGCGCTATTGGCGACATAATGCAGGGTCCGCGCCCGGTCGCCGCCGGCGATGATGCTGTTATAGGCCGGTCCCGGTGAACGCTGCGATAGCAAGCTATGATAGATCTCCGCTTCGATCTCATATTCCATCACACCCGGCCGGATGAATGTCAACAGCCGCGACAGGCATTTATGCGTGATATCGACCGCCTGCTGCATCACGGCCACTTCCGCCGCCGTCTTGACCGCCCGCAGATCCCGCAGGATCCTGGCCGAACGCCGGTATACATGCAGGGGATAGCGCTTTTTCATCTCGGTGATATAACGGTACTCCCGCGTCTCTATCAGGCTCCCCTTCCGGTCGTTCTCGTTCGAGTCCAGGTAAATGATCTCCGCCTGGTGTATCCATTGCTGCAACAAGACATCCAGGCTGTCCAGCCAGATGATCGTTTCGATACCGGATACCTTACGGGCTTCTTCGGCCCGCAACCGCTTCCCATCCCATTTTTCCTTCAACTCATTGGGCCTCACCAATACCAGCGCTTCCCGGTATTTCGGATCGGGATGGCCCGGGAAAAGGATCACCATACTGTCCTCCTGGACGATGCCCGACAGCCAATACAGATCGCTGTTCTGCCGGAAAGGATAGAGCGTGTCCCCGTTCGAGGGTATCTCGTCATTGCTTACAAAAATGGCGATGCCGCCCGGTTCCATTTCTTTGGCGAATCTTGCCCTGTTGGCGGTAAATAGCTCCGGATGCGGCGGAAAATACTTCATCGGTTAAAATAGTTTAGACAAGAACGTAAAAGTAAGAATGATTCAGCAATCCCGCACATTCACGGAATTCCCTCCAAACTAACGATCGTTAGTTTAGTAAATAACCACAAATCAACGATTTTATTTGATTTTATCAAAAATCATCGGCATTTACCCCTTTGTTTTAGATAAATTTTAATTTTAGCTTTGCATTCAATCAAACGCTTGCTACATGTCAATGCCCACCATTGCATTTTCCGCAGCCGGGTTGACAAGACTCGGCCTGAAGACCTCGGGTGACCTCCATTATCAGCTCGCACCCGAAGAATTGGTCAAACACACGCTCCGCCGGGGCGAAGGCTGCCTTTCAGACACAGGTGCCCTCCTGATCCACACCGGCGAGTTCACCGGCCGTAGCCCAAAAGATCGCTTTATCGTAAAGGATGGCATCACGGCGGACAGCATCCATTGGAATGACTTCAACCAGCCGGTCGAAGAGAAATATTTCGACATCATGCTCAGGCAGACCATCGCCTGGTTCAACCAGCTCCCCGAACTCTATGTCCGCGACAGTTATGTCTGCGCCGATCCGCGCTACCGGCTCAATATCCGGGTCGTCAACGAAACCCCGGCCATCAATCTCTTTGCTTCCAATATGTTCCTGCGACCGGAAGAAAAGGAATTGGAAAACTTTCATCCCGACTGGCATATACTCTCGGCCCCGGGCCTCAGGCTGAACCCCGCCCAATGCGGCGTCCGCCAACCCAACGCCGTGATCGTCTCCTTCCGGCACAGGATGATCCTGGTTATCGGGACTGGCTACACGGGCGAAACCAAAAAGGCTGTTTTCACCATTCTTAACTACCTCCTCCCTCTCGAAAAGAATGTCCTGCCCATGCACTGCTCGGCCAACCTGGGAACAAGAGGGGATACCGCCATATTCTTCGGGCTCAGCGGCACCGGCAAGACCACCCTCAGCGCTGACCCCGACCGCCAACTGATCGGCGACGACGAGCATGGATGGACGGCCGATAATATCTTCAATTTCGAAGGCGGCTGCTATGCCAAATGCATCAACCTGCAAGAGGAAAAAGAACCCCGGATCTTCCGGGCCATCCGCCCCGGCGCCCTGGTCGAGAACGTGAAATTCTACCCCGGCACCACCCAACTCAATTTCGAGGACGGCTCCATTACCGAAAATACCCGGGTCTCCTACCCGCTGGACTTTATCGGCAATGCCGTGGAACCTTCGCTCGGCCAGCTCCCGAAAAACATCTTTTTCCTGACCTGCGACGCCTACGGAGTACTCCCCCCGATCTCGAAACTTACCCCCGGACAGGCCATGTACCAGTTCATTTCGGGGTATACGGCCAAGGTAGCGGGTACGGAAACGGGTATCACCGAACCCAAGCCGACCTTCAGCGCCTGTTTTGGCGCTCCTTTCCTGCCCCTGCATCCCTGCAAATACGCCGAAATGCTCGGCCGGAACATAAAGGAGCAGGGAGTAAAGGTCTGGCTGGTCAATACCGGCTGGTCGGGCGGCCCCTATCTCCATGGTAGCCGGATCAAGCTGGCCCATACTCGCGCCATGATCGGCGCTGCACTGGCAGGCGGGCTAGACGAGGCGGAATACGAGTTTCACCCCGTATTTGGCATGGCCGTGCCTACCGCTTGCCCCGGAGTGCCTTCTGCAATCCTGAACCCCCGTTCCACCTGGCCCAATAAACTAGCTTATGATGAGATGGCCGCCCAATTAGCGACCTGGTTTACCCGGAATTTTGAGAAATACGCCGGGGACATTTCGGCGGAAATATTAGCTGCGTCGCCACGAAAATAAAAAAATTTGTTAAAAATTATTTTTATTTAAAATAAAATCCTGAACTTGGCGCATCGAATCCCGGCTAACCCCCGGTTTTTCTACGATTGTTTGCCAAAACTAACTCCATCGCCTGATGGGGTTTTTTCTTGCCCCTACCCTAAGCCGGCCCCAACCCCAACTCACCCCTCGTCCGCCTCAAAACAAACCATACAACTGCGAGTCGATCCGGGTAATGATCTCCCCCAGGTGCTCTTCATTCTCCCCGAACTTGTTCTTGTCGATATCGACGATCAGCAGCGGCCCTTCCTTATAGCTCTCGATCCATTTATTATAAAAGTCATTCAATCTCTTAAGATAATCAAGGCGGATATTCTCCTCGTACTCCCTCCCCCTTTTCTGTATCTGCGCCACCAGCGTCGGCACCGAACCCTGCAGATAGATCAGCAGATCGGGCGGCTGCACCATCCGCTTCAGCGTCTGAAAAAATTGGAAATAGTTGTTATAGTCCCTTTTGCTCATCAGGCTCATCTCGTGCAGATTGGGCGCAAAAATATGGGCGTCCTCATAGATCGTCCGATCCTGGATCACCGTTTCCGTCCCCGAATGGATCTCCAGCAACTGGTTCAGCCGGCTGTTCAGGAAATAGATCTGCAAATTGAAGCTCCACCGGGGCATGTCCTCATAAAAATCATTCAGATAAGGATTGTGATCCACGTCCTCGAACTGGGGGATCCAGCGATAATGCTTGCTCAGCATCTCCGTCAGTGTGGTCTTGCCTGCACCGATGTTTCCGGCTACCGCGATATGTTTGGGCTTCTTGTTTTTTGCCATGGCTTTACAATGCTTTATCCTTGCTGCGATCTATACGATATTGACTCCCTTCCGGATTCGATCTCTTCCCGCCTTCCTTCTGCGATTGCCTCCCCCCTCACCTGCGATCTCTTCCCCGGCCTCCTCCTGCGATCGTCTCCCGACCCCAAAAGAATTTTAAGGTATTAATTCTTTTTTGAATTTCATCCGGAAATATTTGTCCCCGATCCCATCTTCCTCACCACTCGTTCTCCAAGCCATCCCCCACGTTGCTCCCAGCGTCTTCTCATTCATTCCCCGCATCTTTCTCTTTCGTCCCCCATCTCTTCCCGCCACTCCCGAGGTCTCCTCCGCCCGCGCGAATAGTTTTTTGTGGTTGGCTCCGGCCGCTCAGTAATAATTGAGGCCCATGGCCTGTTTCACCAGGCTAAGCGTAGCCCTTGCGCTGGCCCTCGCCTTGGCGGCCCCTCCTTCCATCACCTCCCGGAGATATTTTTCGTCCCCCCGGATCGCCGCCGCCTTCTCCCGGATCGGGGCAATGAACTTCACCATATCCTCGCCCAATTCCTTTTTCATATCTCCATACCGGATCGTCCCGGCATCATAATCGTTTTTAAACTTAGCGGTCTTACCCTCCGGGCTGACCAGCTTCATCAATTGGAACAGACCGGCCACGGATTCCGGCATACCGCCTTCCGCTCCACCTGTCCCGCCTTTCAATCCACCCGTCCCGCCTTCCGTTCTTCCGCCACCGCCTTCCAATCCCCCTGTGCTGGGTTCCGATCCGCCTATCCCGCCTGTCCCGACTCCCGTTCTCTGCGCGGCACCGCCCATGCTCTCGGTCTTGGCCTTCATGAGCTTCTTACGGATCGTATCGTCATCGTCCGCCAGGTAGAGCGTAGCCAGTTGGTTCTCGCTCTTGCTCATCTTCCCCGTTCCGTCCAGGCTGGCGATCTTCACCAGATCCTGCCCATAATTGAAGGCGCGTGGTTCCGGGAAGACTTCTCCATAGCGGTGGTTAAATCGGTTGACATAATTGCGCGCTATCTCCATATGCTGTTCCTGATCCTTCCCCACCGGCACCAGCGTGGCCCGGTGCAACAGGATATCGGCCGCCTGCAGCACAGGGTAGGTCAGAAGACCCGCATTCACGTTCTCCGGCTGCTGGCGAACCTTGTCTTTAAAGGCAGGTGTTTTCTCCAGTTCGCCCAGGTAAGCCAACATATTAAGGAAAAGATATAATTCGGCCGTCTCGGGGACATGGCTTTGGCAGTATAAAGCCACTTTTTCCGGATCCAGCCCGCAAGCGATATTCTCGGACAACACCCTGATCACATGGGTCTTCAGGGTCTTAGTATCCGGGTGCGTGGTCAGCGAATGAAGATCCGCGACCATAAAAAAACAGGAGTATTCGTCCTGCATCAGCACGTAATTCCGCAAGGCGCCGAAATAATTGCCCAGGTGCAAAAAGCCGGTGGGCCTTATCCCGCTCATGACTATTTCTTTCTTTTTCTCCATTTTTTTTCTTTTGTGTGGAAGCGCTTAACCTTCGCCCACCATGCTCCTCTTCGATTGCGCGATCTGCCCCGTTTTCCCGCCTCCACATCTCCGCCTCCCCTCTTCCTCTGCCGCATTCGCTTTTCCACACTGCTCCCTCCATTTCCTCCCTCTTCGATTTGCACGCTCTCCCCCCGCCACAAGAAGCGCGAAGATAATAAAAACCCTCATCCGCCCGCCGGCCGCCTTTTATCCAAAACTGGCCAAAAGCTGACCCGAATCCATTATTTTTGCCGGTAAACCATCCCTCATGGAAGTCAATGACGCGCTGATCGATAATCTCTCCGAACTGGCCCGCCTGGAATTCAGCCCGGAAGAAAAGGAAGGCATCCGGACCGACCTGCAACGCATGATCCAATTCGTGGAGAAGCTGGCTGAGCTTGACACTACCGGCGTGACCCCACTCCTGCACATGAGCTCCGAAAGGGATGTGCTGCGCGAGGATGCGCCGCAACCTTCCATCAGCCGCCAGGAGGCGCTGGTCAATGCACCCGCCACGGACGGCACCTATTTCAAAGTGCCCAAAGTGATCCGCAACCCGGCCGCCACATAATCCCCGCCTAACATCGACCATCTATGAGCACACCCATCATTCACCTGGAAGACATCCAAAAAAGCTATTTTATCGGCAAACAGGCCTTGCCCGTGCTCAAAGGCCTTTCGCTCGATATCTTCCGGAATGAATATGTCGCCCTGATGGGCCCTTCCGGGTCGGGCAAAAGTACCCTGATGAACATCCTCGGTTGCCTTGACTCGCCGACCCAGGGCAGGTATATCCTCAATGGCAAGGACGTCAGCACCATGCCCGACGACGACCTGGCCGATGTCCGCAACATAGAGATCGGTTTCGTGTTCCAGCAATTCAACCTGCTGCCCCGCCTGACCGCCGCCGAAAATGTAGCCCTCCCGCTCGTCTATGCTGGCGTCTCCCGCAGACTGCGTATGGAAAGGGCGATGCAGGTGCTGGAAAAAGTAGGCCTTTCGGACAGAAGCCATCACAAACCCAACGAACTTTCGGGAGGCCAGGCCCAACGCGTTGCCATCGCCAGAGCCCTCATCAACAACCCCTCGCTGATCCTGGCCGATGAGCCCACGGGAAACCTCGATACCAAGACCTCGATCGAGATCATGGATATCTTCGGCGCAATACAGTCCGGCGGCAATACCGTGGTGCTCGTTACCCATGAAGAGGATATCGCCAACTACGCGCATCGCGTCGTACGTCTGCGCGACGGGGTGATCGAGAGCGACCGCAAACAAGCCCCCGTAGCAATGGCCCGTTGATCCGGCAGAATTCTTCAAATCGTCTAAAAAAAGATAAATGGCCTCAAAAATATATACCCGCACCGGCGACAAGGGAACGACTTCCCTGATCGGGGGAACCAAGATCCCAAAAAGCCATATTCGTATCGAATCCTACGGCACGAACGATGAATTGAATTCCTTTATCGGTCTGCTCGCCGACCAGTTGAACGCGACCCCCGCCCCCCTTTTCGCCGCCGAGATCGCCATTCTCCGCGAGATCCAGGATCGCCTGTTCACCATCGGCGCCTCCCTGGCCTGCGACCCGGAAAAAGAACCCAAATTCAAAATACCCGATTTGAAAAAAGAAGACATCCAAAAGCTGGAAGAGGAGATCGACCGGATGAATGAAGGACTGCCCCCGATGCGGAGCTTTGTTTTACCCGGTGGGCATCTGGCCGTTTCGACCGCCCATGTCACCCGTTGCGTCTGCCGCCGGACTGAAAGGATTTGTGTAGATATGCAGGAGAACGGTCTCTTTATCGAGCCTCTCGTCCTCCAATATTTGAACCGTCTGAGCGATTACCTGTTCATGCTTGCCCGCTATGCCGGCCACCTGCTCCACGCACCCGAAATTCCCTGGCGGCCGCGGGTCTGATTTCCGCCCGACCGACCCCGCATCCCTGACCGGATCTCTATTCCATTCTAATTATCACTCCAACCGCACTCCCTCCCGTCCCTCAAACGATCTTCCCATCCTTCATATGCAAGACCCTGTCGCTCATCCTGGCCAACTCCTCGTTGTGGGTCACGATCAAAAAGGTCTGCTGGAACTTCTGACGAAGCTCTAAGAACAACTGGTGCAGTTCCCGGGCATTGGCGGAATCGAGATTGCCCGTCGGTTCGTCCGCAAACACGATATCCGGGTTATTGATCAGCGCCCTGGCCACCGCCACCCGCTGCTGCTCACCCCCCGAAAGGGCATTCGGCTTATTTTCCAGCCGGTGACCCACCCCCAGCGTATTCAACAGCACCGCCGCCTGCTCCTCTACCTCTTTTTTCTTGCGCCCCGCTATCCACCCGGGAATACAGACATTCTCCAGGGCGCTGAACTCCGGCAGCAAATGATGGAACTGGAAGATGAATCCGATATGTTTGTTTCTAAAGGCGGCCAATTCCCTTCCTTTTAACTCATTCATCTTTTTGCCTTGCAACGAGGTCGTTCCCTTGGCCGGCTCATCCAGGGTGCCCAGGATATGGAGCAGCGTGCTTTTCCCCGACCCGGATGGCCCCACAATACTGACGATCTCCCCCTTTTGGATCGTCACGTCCACCCCCTTCAAGACCCACAGGCTCCCGTAATATTTATGTATCTCCCTGGCTGTTAACATAGTATTAAATTAAGTCGCCATATCGACCAATATCCATCCCCTGAACCCCCGTTTTCTCCCTCGTTCCGCCCGGCCGTACATACGCCCCGGGAACCGGCCCCATCCCCATTCCGCCGCACCGCATAGACCCCTCCTTCCCGCCTCGGCCGCTCCGGCCCCGGCTGCAGCGCATACACCCCCTCAGCCTGCCCCCCCAACCGCACGGATCGGGCAGCCGGATGGGTAAATGTAGCAATTCCTAAGGGCTAACACGGAGCCAAAACGGTAAAATCTCCTTCTCTATTTGGTGGTTTCGTTATAAAAATTACTTTTGCGGAAAATTAAGGGCTGACAGTTGCGTTATTGACTAGCTATTATTCCGAAAATTTTAAACGATAGACCGATGTTTTGGACACTTGAACTGGCCAGCTACCTGGAAGACGCTCCCTGGCCGGCTACTAAAGACGAACTGATCGACTATGCCATCCGTTCCGGGGCCCCCATTGAAGTGGTAGAAAATCTCCAGGAGCTCGAAGACGAAGGCGAGATCTATGAGGGCATCGACGATATATGGCCCGACTACCCTTCTCAGGAAGATTTCTTTTTTAACGAGGATGAATATTAATTAGTCACACCCCTCATCATTTTTCCATCTGATCGATCACGGCCGCAGTGACGCCCGTAAAAGAAAACCCTCCGTCATGGAACAGGTTCTGCATGGTGACCATCTTCGTCAGATCGCTGAACAAGGTCACACAATAACCCGCACACTCATCCGAAGAAGCATTTCCCAAAGGGCTCATTTTTTCCGCATAACTGATAAACCCGTCAAAACCCTTCACCCCGCTGCCCGCCGTCGTACGCGTCGGCGATTGGGAGATCGTATTCACCCTCACTTTCTTTCTTACGCCATAATGATAACCGAAATTCCGGGTAACGCCTTCCAATAGGGCCTTGGCGTCCGCCATTTCGCTGTAGTCCGGGAAGATACGCTGCGCGGCAATATAGGTAAGCGCGACCACGCTGCCGCCTTCGTTCAACGCGTCCAGATCCCAGGCCGTGCGAAGGATACGGTGCAGCGACATCGCCGATATATCCAGCGTCTTCTGGTTCCAGGCATAGTCCAGCTCCGTATAGGCCTTGCCCTTGCGCACATTGATGCCCATGCCGATGGAGTGAAGGATAAAATCGATCCCTCCGCCAAAATGTTTCATCGACTCTTCAAATAATTTCTTCAGGTCATCCATATTCGTCACATCCGCGCCGATCACCGGGGCCTTTACCGCCTCGGCCAGTTTATTGATCTCGCCCATCCGCAAAGCTACCGGCGCATTCGACAGCACCAACTCCGCGCCTTCCTCATGACAACGTAAAGCCGTTCTCCAGGCGATGGATTTTTCATCCAATGCCCCGAATATTATTCCTTTCTTACCTTTTAGCAGGTTGTATGCCATAGA
>OLLP01000036.1_pt1 | contig 14147 bp, 13 predicted proteins | sample 1604561 | NCBI WGS metagenome assembly OLLP01 (sample SAMEA104055722, study PRJEB20765) | soil metagenome | isolation source: soil | reverse complement strand
CCCCGGGGCGCGTATTGAAGTCCGGAACGATCTATGGCCGGGGAAAGCGGCCATTCCCGCAGTTTGCGGAAATCCAGCGCCAATACTTTTGGGTAAGTTCCTTTTGTTATATAAGGGGCGATCCCCGACATCACCTCCGGGAACCAGACATCCAGGCCGCAATCCATGTATTCGAACAGCTTATTGGGGGCATTGTAGACATAGTTCGGAATATGCCCTTTATATAATATCACTCCTATATCATATCCCGCCAGTACGCCGGGAAGATCGTAATAATTCACCCCTTCTTTGAACCCGATCGCCCCGCCCCAGAATGACGCTAAATAGTCCCTTGCCTCCGCGGTAACATTATCCGTGTAAATATCCCAGATCACTTTTCCCGATTGCGATTCCACCCATTCCGCAAATTCCTTCGTATACATGGTATCCAGGCTGAGCGCGCCCACATATACGATCTTTACGGGAATGACGGGAACAGGTCTTTCTTTATTGACCGCTTGCCAGGAGGCCGGAGGATAATTCGGCAAGGCATGAACGGCGGGCAATACCACACCCGCAAGGTCATTCCTGAAAAGCCCGGCCCGGTCGGTATTCGTATGGGAGATCCAATCCGCCAGGCGATACGCTTTTTTCTCTTTTTTATGCAACCATTTGCTCATCACCATGCCCTCCTCGTATTCCTTTTTTGAGGTATACTCATGGTAATGTATGAACAGCGACGAATTCCTTTTTATAAATCGTTTATATAAAAGGGCCGGGAACGAAGACAGGGTTTCGTAATACATGACTGTCCCCGGACGCCATAAGATCAAGCTCGCCAGGGTCCGCAAATAAAAAACAAGATAATTCAGATAGGCAAACCGCTTTCTTTTCCCAGGCGCCGATACCCCGGCCCGCATCGTAAACACACGGACCTCTATGCCCTCTCCCTCCTTCCCCGCAAGGAAATTAAGCCAGTTCAGCACCGGCGGGTATCGTTCTATAGGATTAAAATGAATGACTGCCAGCTTCTGCATATATTTTTTCCATCTGCGCCAGCGCGCTCTTTGCCCGTTCTCTATAGCTATACCCGTCGTCAAGCGATCGCTGACGGGCCCGGCGCCTGACCTCATCCGCTTCTTCCTTGCCCAGGGACAGTATCCTGCGGGCTTGTTCCAGGCAATCATTTTCGTCAGCGAACAAAAAGGCTTCCTTTCCGTCCAAAAAGAATATACGGTGTTCGGTAGTAGCAGGGGCCAGCATGATCCCGCCTATGCCCGGCACTTCGAAGCTGCGCATATTGTGGGAATCCCTGTTGTGGGGACGCATCAGGTTTAACTGAACACGATATCTCCTCAATATCCTCCAGGACTCTTCTTCATAGACCGGTGGGAAAACGGTCACCCCGGCATGACCCGCCAGATCGTTCCATTCTTTTCCGCCATAAATATCGATGGCCAGGCCGCCTGCGGCCAGCCGCCGTATAAAATCGGTTCGTATCGGATCGGGGTTGCCCAGGAAACAGACCTTATTGACCTCTTCCTGCCGGCGGCAGCGTTCATAGATCTCATCGCTGACATCGAACCCAAAAGGCAGAAAGCCGGTCTTTACCTCATATTCATTATCCAATCTTGCCTTTATCGCAAGGTTATACGTAAGGTGCAGATCGAATAACGGCAGGCACCGGAATACATTTTTGTTGCCGCTGCCGCTGCCCGAAAAAATAAAAGGGTTATCCCCATTGAAATTCACCAGGCAGATACCCCTGTCCCTGCACGCCCTCAGCGTCGACGGCAAGACCTCCATTCCCTTGAATACCCAAATTATGTCAGGTTTAACGGCGTCGATCTCGGCGATCAGTGATTCGTTGATCTCCTTTTGAATGCCGGAGAGGCCGCTCCTGAACAGAAGCTTAGTCAGGATGGATCGCTGATAATAGGAATAGAATAAATTCTGCGCGGCAAATAACCCTACCCATGAAACACCCGCTGCGGGCAGGTATTTTTTGTACAACCGTTCTATCGACCAGACATAATCGGAACCGACGATCAGGATCCTCATTAGCGAAAAATTATTTAAACCTCTTTTTCAGGCGCAAAAAATATTTTTCAAAATAAGTGTAGGAAAGAAAACTAACGAGCAATAAAATGATCAGGTTGCAAGGGAAGCCTAATATGTTCAGCCCCCCGACCCGGACGTCGAAATGAGAGAACATGAACAGTTGCTGCCAGATGTACAAACTATAGGAAAGGACCCCCAGCTTGATTATCCATTTACTGTTTAGAAAACGAAAAATAAGATCCTTCGCAGGCTGGATATTGCTGATCAATATGACGCCGAAAGCCGCCGCAATGACGCTGTTCTTTAAAAACTCCGCTTTCAGGTAATGCGTGAGCAGGATCAGGGCGATACCCCCGAAATTAAGGGCGATCTTATACTTCCGGATGAATGACAGCGGGATGAGCCCGATGAAGAGGAACACAGAAATGATACAGCCCACCAGTATGGAATCGATATTATCGATAAAGCCCCATAAAAAACTAACCCCGGAAAGACGCACATGATAATACGAATATTTCAATAACAGATCCAGCGCAAGGCATAGGATAAGTATGATCCCGTAAATTCTCCCGGATATCTTTTGCAGCAGCGGAAAGATCAGGTAGAACTGCTCTTCGACCGACAAGGACCAGTAATGCCCGCTATAAGGGTTTTGATTATTGATAATATGCAGGTTCTGAATGTAGAGGGCGGGAGCCAGCAATCCGAATACATAGACATCCAGGTGAAACAGCCATTTCAGCAGCAAAAGGACAAAAAGATACAGGTAGGCCACCGGAAATATCCTTATGAACCTCCTGATGTAAAATTTCCCGAGCGAGATCGTTCCCGTGGTCGCGTTTTCCTTAAGCAGCAGCGTTGTAATTAAAAAGCCGCTGATCACGAAAAAGAACAGAACGCCCAGGTGCCCGCTGCCAAATATTTTAAGTATACGCGGATCGGCATGTCCCACGAGGACATGCGACAGGATCACTATGGTGATAGAGACCGCCCTGAGGCCGTCCAGCGAAGGAAGATAGGAGGGCTTCAGGATCGCGGGAACCACCGTTCTGTCGATGATCAGTTTATTCATACTTTCCCCAGGGTTCGACCGGCCGCCGGCTCTACCGTTTTAGTGCGGTTCCTGAAATAAGGCGCTTCCAGATAGCGATAGGAGATCATCGCCACTAATGAGCAAAAAGCAGTGGTTAGAAGGAACGCCAGTTCCTGGTTCAAATTGGATCTCCCCAGATGCCCGATCAGGAAATAACATACCGGTACGACGATCAACCAATGCCATAAGTACATGCTATAGGATATCTTCCCGATGAACAGGAAGAAAGGCGCCGATACAAATTTTTTGAAAATGCTTTCCGTATTAACCAGGTTCAGGATCATCATGGCAAACCCAAAGGTGAGAATGGGTTCTCCCATGGCCCTAACCGCAAAAGCCAGCTTTCCGAAATGGGTGAAAAAGGCGGTCGTCATGCACAGCCTTCCGCCAAAGGCAACTACGAAGCTCAGCACGAACCCCTTGTTCCCCGTTAAAAACCAGGGCAGGGATCGTTTGTCGATATAAAAACGGGCTGCCAGGATGCCGAAACCGAATTCCACGAACCTATACCAGATCTTGTCCCCCGGCACCGTTATACCCGTGCTGAGATCGTATCCGTGATATAGCCACATGCGCAGGATCATGCATATGACCATCAGGATCGCTACTCTCTTATTAAGGTATTTTCCGGCAGGATCCGATATGAACAGCAAAGGGAGAATGATATAAAAATGCCATTCCGTGGCCAGGGACCAAAAGGGGGGCGAAAGGACATTGTGATCATTGAATGTATTGATGAAGAGAAGATGATAGATAAAGCTTTTCGTCGGAAATGCCCTGCCCGTCGCGAGGAATGAAAGCGATTCGAACAATACCACAAAATAAAATGCCGGGGCAATCCTTAGCCACCGTTTCTTTATGAAATCTCCGTATACGGAGAGATTAAAGTGCCGTGCATTCTTTGCATGCATCAGGTACATGCAGAAACCGCTGATCACAAAAAAAAGGTCTACTCCTATCCCGCCGAAAGATATGACCTGGTTGATATTGACCCCTGCGACTAATAATGGTAAATTTCCAAAGAACATCCAGGAATGCGCCCAAATGACACCCAGCACGGCAAATGCCCGCAGGCCGTCTATCGGTTGGATCCTATTCATATTTTATACCCTCGATATTCATTTTCAATAGTTCCGCGGGATGCTGGGGGAATAACGGGCCTTCGTAGCTTGAATCGTTCACCGTGGCCGGTCGGATCGGATCGTGCAGATGATCCGGGTGCATGACGAGAGGGGCGTCCGATAAAAATCCGGACCAATAGCTGAACGTACTGCCCGCCGAAGCAACTATGATCTTACTTTTACTAAGCAACAGCAGGTCTACAATATCCGCGTTCCCCTCTATCATCTGCACATTATCCAGTAAGAACAGCTCTTTGAACTCTTTCCTGTAACCGTCCGTGAAAATGGAAACGGGTAATTTGCTGCCATTGATCTCCCGGATGGACGATATGATCTCCGTAAAATATGTTTCCGGCGTCCTGACGGCCCCTACCGAACTGAAATCCTCTCCCGCTGTTAATTTCCTGAAATCTCCCATACGAATGTGAACGCCTATGCAGGGAGCCCGAAGTGATTCCGCCTTGAACAAGATGTTTTCCCGGACGATCCGCCGGAACAGGCCGAGAGCCAGGTCGCGATGTTCCTTCAAACCTGCAAAATAATCGCTCCAGTGAGGGATGGAAGAAAAAATAAACTTCCTGCCGGAGATCTGTCCGCCGGGAAGCTTTTCCAACGGAGGTTCGGGTACTTCCTCGCAATTCCGGTACAGTAGCAGGGAAAGCCGTTCAAACTCCGCGGCTAAAATATTTTTCTGGAAATTGAAGTACCCCCGATAGCTCCTTTTCACCTTTTCGCCACGCAGGTATGGCCCGATCCTGAACCGGTTATACCCGGAAACGAACAGCGGTATCCCATTCAGCTCTGCAAATACCGCAGCCTTCAACAGCGGAAATAGCTGATTGCCCAGGCCGGCGTTTGGAAGTTTACATATAACGATACTCATTTTTGTAATGCCCCGCGCCCGGTCTTTAATACCGTCTGTTCAATGGCCTCCGCCTGCCTGGTCAATGAAAAATTTTGTACCTGGGCTAGGGCGGCACCGCCCATTTGCCTCATTCCCGGCCGGTCCTGCGTAAAAAGAAGCATCTTATTCTTCAGGTCTTCCGCATTCCCGGACTCGAATGAGTACCCGTTGACCCCGTTTATTATAAGATCCGCCGTTCCGCCGCACTTATCGCTGGCAATCGCCGGCCTGCCGCAAGCCATCGCCTCGTTTATCGCCAATCCCCAGGTTTCTCCCGGTCCGCCCGAGGGCAATATAAATACATCCCCGATCCTGTAGGTGACCGGCATGGCGCTTTGATTCTGAAACCCTATGAAATGGACACGTTCATCTCCCGCACCCGATCTAAGGCTGCTCTCCAGTTTGCCGCTGCCTGCAAATACCAGGTGACTTCGCTCCGGGAAACCGCCCGATCTGAACACGTCGAGCAGCAACGAAGGAGATTTCTTTTTTTCCAGCTTCCCCGCAAATAAAAATACAACTGCATTTTCTTCGATCCCCAATTGCATGCGCCATTCGGACGCTCTTCGCTCATAGGCGCCGTCCGGGTCTTCAAAAAATGAATTATCCACCGCATGAGGCGCCGCAACCAGTTTCAGATCATTCACGCAGGCCTTTTTAAAATAAGCCTTGTTATCGGTTCCGGCATAGAACGCTATATCTATATAGTGGTAAATAGCCCTAAGCCCGAACATACGTACCCGGACCCAGCCGATCCCCCTGTCGTCCAGGCAAGTCGAATCCCCCCTGAAAAGTACGGGTATCCTGCCCTTATAATGAACCATTAATTTCAAATGGCTTTTAAAATTCCAGCCATATACCAGCAAGGCATCCGGCTTCCATGCATCGATCTCCTCTACGATACCCGGATTATCGATTCCAAGGAAATGATCGGATCCTTTACGTTTGGCGGTATTTTCCGGAAACCGGTAATTATACCCCTGCAACACGGGAACATCCCAGTTTACATTCACGCCAAATCCCGGATCATATTTATCCTGCTGCACGGCTTCGCCCCAGGTATAAAATACCATGATCTCTATAATGCCCCTTTCCCCAAGACATTTGAAGAGAGGGGCATTATATTGAATGGGATGGGTCGTAACGATCGCTAGTCTCCTTTTCATCGTGGTTTACCGCTGAAAAAAGTCGTAATTTCTTCGATCACCTTATCTTGTTCCATATCCGTAAGTTCGAAATACAAGGGCAGCCGCAGAAGGCTTTCTGTGTATCGGTCGCTATTGGGTAATTCCCGTCCGTCGTGTTTGCCGGCATAATAAGGCGATTTATGCAGCGACAGGTAGTGAAAAACGGAAAGGATGCCGCTTTTCTTAAGGTGCGCGATCAGTTCTGTCCTTTCCTCCAATCCAGCGCAAATGATATAATACATATGCGCATTGTTCGTGGAATAATCCGGCAAATAAGGCCGGCTGATACACCCTTTTTTATCGAGCTGCTCAAACGCGGAATTATATTTCTCCCATATCCTCTTTCTCTTAACCTGTATTTCTGCAAGGTTTTCCAATTGCGCAAAAAGGAACGCGGCCGTGATCTCCGATGGCAGGAAGGAAGACCCGATGTCTACCCATCCATATTTATCCGTCTCCCCCCTGAAAAAGGCCGATCGGTTGGTGCCTTTTTCGCGTATTATTTCAGCACGGTGAACAAAAGCATCGTCATTTATGATGATCATTCCTCCTTCCCCGCATTGAATATTCTTCGTCTCGTGAAAGGAAAAGGCGGAAAGATGCCCGATACTGCCTAAGGGCCGGCCTTTATAAAATGAATCGATAGCCTGGGCGGCATCTTCAACCACCCATAAACGGTGACTGTCCGCCAGGCGCATGATCGGATCCATATCGCAGGCTATGCCGGCATAATGTACGACGACGATCGCTTTCGTTCTCTCATTGATCAGCGGTTCGATCGTATTCGCGTCCAGGTTTGGATTAAGGGGATTACTGTCGGCAAAGACGATCTTGGCGCCCCTTAGCACAAATGCGTTGGACGTGGATACAAAGGTGAAAGACGGCATGATCACTTCGTCACCCTCTTGTATGTTCAAAAGAAGGGCGCACATTTCGAGAGCGTCGGTACAGGAAGTAGTGAGCAGGCATTTTTTGACGTTCATATTCGTTTCAAAATACCCGTGGCATTTTTTTGTGAACATGCCATCCCCGGATATCTTTCCCGAAGACACCGCCTGGTAAATATAATGTACTTCCTTCCCTGTAAGATAGGGCTTATTAAAGGGTATCATAGAGATCGGTTAAACCACAAATGGAAGACATATTCCGTTTTATATTCGGCAAATCCGGCCTTTTCATAAAAACGGCAGGCTTGTATATTGGATCGTTGCGTAACAACCGTGGAGGCCTTGACCTTACGAAGGCCAAAATAGCGATCGACGGCCTGTAGCAAAACCTGCCCTATTCCTTTGCCCTGGTAACCGGCCGCAGTAGCAATAAGGCCGATATTCCCCATATTGTCGTCCTTAACTTTACAAGTTACCATGCCCGATATGTCGGCGCCCGACCGGTACACGAAGACCTTGTCCGCAATAGTCCCATTTAAAGAATTGACCATCCATAATTCGTACATCGACTCAAAATACGGGGACAGGCGGGGGTCTTTCCTGAACCTTGATTCATGACCCGCCAGAAAAGCCAGTTCCAGGAGGCTGGCGGCGGCATTGCCTTCGTACGCCTCTGCCTCTTTGGGGGCGCCCGGCGGTTCGCCCGTCAATTCTTTATAATAGGTCAGCTTTTCATCATAAAATATGCCCCCGTTCTCCATGAGTAGCTGTTCCACATCAGCGCTCCTCTCCTGTAAAAAGAAATAGACGAGATCCGCGCCTGCCCTGCGAAGGGAAGCGATAAGCTCGCTAATCTCCGCGATGCTGTTCCGAGGGGGCAACCCGACGCTAAAAATTTCCATTCCGAAGAAATCACTGTCCCAATCAAGCTTTCTTGCTTCCACTTAGTTTCCGTTGAATGGTACGAAATGATCTTCCATAGTCCATATACCGCAAGCATTCCATGAGCAGGGGGATATGCCTGTTCCTATCCTTTAGACGAAGGATACCGAAGAACAGGTCGCTATATGACCTCGACAAATATCTTTTTACGTACTTTGAATACCTGAACCCCGTATGCTTGTCGAGCTCCCGGGCAAGCGCGACTTCCGCCCGTACATTCCTGATCATATCTTCCGCGAGTGTCTTCGACATGCCTTTACTATGCTTCCGCCAAACGCTCATGACGTCCTTCAGGCATACCGCATTACCGTGCTGGCAGAGGAACACATGCAGGATAGTATCGTAACGATAAGGGAAATTATATACCCATGCCGGTGGCTCCGCCGGGGCTATCCCGTTTTTAAAGAAAGTGGCGCCCGTCCGTATAAACCAACCCCTCTCTAAAAAGTCCTGCAGCGCATATTCCTCCTTTTCATAAACCACTGTCTTGTCCAGCCCGGTGATGTCATCGTATTTTTCCTCCACGCTATGGAAGCTCAGCACGAAACGGGGGTTTTTTTCCAGTATATCGTATTGTTTCTGCAGTTTGAGCGGGTCCGTAAAATAGTCGTCCCCGTCCAGCAAAGCAATATACTTACCCCGGCATTTGCTCATCGCCCTTACCCAATTGCGGGTGCCCCCGATATTAGCTTCGTTAAAGGATAATATGAACTTTCCGGGAGATGCGCCGGCATATTCCATGGCAATTGCTCTCGTCTTATCCGTAGAGTAATCGTCTCCGATCACTATCTCAACGGGAAAAGAGGTTTGTTGCGCAAGTACGCTCTCCAATGCCTTGGCCAGGAATTTGTCATAGTTGTACGTAAAAATGCAAACGCTGACGCCAATCACTTCCTGAAGAATAATATTCGCTTAATAAATTTTTTATAATAATGCCGTCTCACCGAGGCGGACAACTGTTTCAATATGCTGGACCGCTCTTCCCCGGTAAGAATGCTATCAGGCAGGCCTGAAAATTGTTCCCGCAAGACTTTACCCGACATCTCCGTATACATATCATTGGCGATCCCGATAAAGATCTCCTGGTCCCCGTGATTTCTCCAGAAGGACAGCGAAGGCGGCAGTATCATTATCTTGTAACGAATGGCCATCTTTAACGCGAACTCCAGATCGCCGATCATTCTTATCCCGGAAAAGCCACCGATCTTTTCAAAACTGTCCCGGCGAATGATAGTTCCTGTAGGGCCGCAATCCAAAAAACCTTCGGTAAAGAAATGATATCGGAGGGACTCCGAAGGTTTCATGATCAAAGGAAATGGCTGATGCGTAATATTCCTTTTGAAGGATATTCCCATGCCCGCCTCCGGGTCGGATTCCATAAAATGCACCAGCGCCTCCAATCCATATTTATAAATAAGGTCGTCAGAATCAAGGTATTTGAGGTATTTCCCTTTCGCATGGCTTGCCGCACGGTTGCGGTTGGGATAGTCCCCGAGATTGGCCTCATTTACAAATACCTTCACCCGGAGGTCTTTGCTTGCATAGCTTTTTGCGATGCTGACCGTCGAATCCGAGGAGCGGTCGTCCACGATGATAAGTTCGAAATTCGCATAAGTAGACGCCAATACGCTCTCAATAGCCTCGCCAATATAGACTTCGCGATTATATGCGGTCATCAATACGCTAACCAGGGGTTCTGACGTCATTATTTCACACTTACCATTTCCTTAAAAAGCGAACGATAGCGTTGGGCAGCCATTTTTTATCCAGGCGAAAACCTATCCTTATTGGGGAACGGGCGTGATTTGCCTTTTTCAGCTCGGCAAATCTGCCAAAAAGCCGGAAATATTCGTTCGAGGTCTTCAATATATCAAACTCCTTTTCAGCCAGTGCCCTGCAATTTGCGGACATTTCCCGCAGCAATTTCCTATCCTGTTGAAAGACTGCTATTGCTGCCGCAAACGCACTTGTATCGCCTATCGGTACCCTTCTGCCGATGTCGGCCGATACGATCTCCGTTATACCGCCGGGCAGATCGCTTACTATGGGAACCAATCCCGAGCTTAACGCCTCCAGGACGGTTACAGGCGAGCCTTCGAATCGCGTCGGTAGGACGAACAGGTCGTGGCGCGCCATGATCTGCATAACCTCTTCGTTCGTATCCGGCGAGGCGAATGTGATATTCCCTGCGCCCTGCCACTGATCCACCAGGAAATCCTTCAGCGGCCCCCTGCCAATGATCGTCCATTCCGCCCGGATACCTTCGGATTTCAGGATCCTGTCTATACCCCACAATTCCTGAACGCCCTTTGATTCGACGAGCCTGCCCGCAAATATCAATTTCAATACGGCTGCGTCCTTTGCGCCCTGATCGGGTTCGGGAATAGGCACGCCGTGCTGTAGCCAGAAACTTTGAACGGTCGATGGATCGGAGCTTAACAGCACATCTCTGAACAAACGGGTATGCGTTACATATACGTCGGTAATGGCGCCGAACTTAACGGCAAGGCCAATATTATAAAAGTCATGAACGATCTGAAAGACGGTCTTTTCGGCGCCAAACAAATAGATCGCTTCCATTTCCAGGCCCTCGTTGCAAATGATGGCCCCGGGTCCAGTGCCAAGGAGCGCATGAAATCTCTTTAGCACCGAATAGCGGTTCTCCAGACCGGAGTATTTGAACCGGACCATCTCGTCAGCGAGAAATCGGTCGGGAAATCTCGGATGATCGCCGTCGACCTGATCCATTAATATCACTTTGACAAAGACTTCATCCCGGATCGTAGTGTTATTGATAAGATTTTTATTCAGGTAAGTTACCCCTCCTATCTTATCTTCTACGACGAAAATATATTCCGGCCTTCCCTTTTTAGGCGTCATGCCAACAAAGTTTTGATCCCCTCTTCAAGGCTGACTTCAGGCGTCCAGCCGGTATACCGATGCAATTTACCAGTATCAGCAAGCAGGTGAAGGCGATCCGTTTTCCGCACGCGGGCAGGATCCGTCTCCACTTGCAGAGGCTCGCCCAACGCTTTTGAAAAAGCATCGATCACTTCGGTTACAGAATATTCAATTCCTCTTCCCAGGTTAAATACCTCGATCCCGTTTTCGAATTTCTCAAGCAGCAGCCGAACGCCATTTGCCATATCGCGTGTATGGATATAATCCCTTTTGGGCGCGGTATTCCCGATCTTTATCGTGCGTTTGCCGGCCAACACCTGCTCCTGGATAGCCGGAATCAGGTGGGGATTGGTCTCGTTAGGGCCAAAGGCGTTAAAGAACCGGCAAATAATGGTCGCGATGCCTGATTCGATGTGAAATTTCCTGAACAACTCCTCTCCCGCCAGTTTGGAAAGTCCGTAAATATCGCTTGGCGCCGGATGCACATTTTCCGAAATAGCGGCATCATAGATGGGATATACGGCAGCTGTCGAGGCAAAAAGAATTTTTTCCAGCGTGCTTACCTTCTTACAGGCGTCCAAAAGGTTTATGACCCCGGTGATATTGATATTTGCGGATTCAAAAGGATGCTCATTGCAATAGGGTATAAAATGAATGGCCGCCAGGTGGATCACCTGGTGCGGGGCAAACCCCAGCAGCCCATTTTCCAGCGCTTCCTTGTTTAAAATATTTCCCTGAATAAAACGCTTTTCGGGCAGGTCGATGAACTGCCTGTTGCCGAACGAAAGATCGTCGAATACTAATATATCGTGGCCTTGATCCAGCAAGTTCCTGACGATCCCGGATCCTATAAAACCGGCTCCCCCGGTAATGAATATTCTCTTACCCATATTTGTTTTAATGTTCGGTCTTTTATAAAAATTTCCTTGTTTACTATTTGTAGACTACCTCCGCCGGGTTTATCCTGATCACTTCATTTTTATCGACATCATAAACCTCCATCCCGGCGATCGCCTTTATACGATCCGTCCCGGTGATCCATTGGCTATTCACATGAGCTTCCCTGAATTTAGAAAGCACATATCCGTCTTCCGCTGTCCGTACCTTCAGGCTGCCCAGCCTGTCTCCCCGGATAAAATAGGCATTATTCCCTTTGCTGTTACATCCTATGAAAGCATAGCCTTTCTCTTTGCCCAGGCCAACGAGCGCCTTTAGTGAAGCGCCATAATATAAAGTGGAAGCATGTTTCTCACCGCGCACAAAAGAGGGGTCATAAGGCACTGTCCAATTCGAATTCTTCCCGAATACGCTATTGTATTCCACGATCACCATGACAGGGTTTATACAGTCGATCTCTTTCCAAACCCAGTAATCATTGCCATCGATGTCAATGCTTAAAATACCGACCTCCGGCTCGAAATTCACTTTTCGCAGCAGCTCATTGATGTTCTCCCTGGTGATAAAAGCGCATGTCGAATGTAATTCGCAGGCCCAGGAGACGCCGTCATTTTTTATGTATTCTATATTTTCCTTTGAGCCGTCCAGTACATAGCCCGTCCAGTTATTATTAAGTAGAAGAAATCTGGTATTCGACTCCGTATAATTTTCCACCCCGAATTCGATGAAGGTCTTATTGGGTATTTCCAATCTATGAATAAGATATTGGATAATGCCGTCATCGCCCCATTGGGAAAATACCTGGAACTCCACCTCGGACAGATCGTTGATACTCTGCCGTTGATTGTTAAAATAGGCCTGCAACTGGCCCAAATTGATCTTTGGGCTTTTGTGCCCGCTTTCGAGGAATTTCTCGATGGCCGGTATCCGGTTGATCTTATCATTTTTTGACCTGATGAATCCCGATAGTTTTTTAAACATATGTTAGCTCTGTTTACCTGAAATTTTTACGTCTGATGACCTGCAGGTGATGATATAGGATATTTTTTTTTCGATTTATGAGATGCTGCACCCGTCGAAAGGTCCTGGCGACAGGCTGGACGTCTTTCCGGCCCGCTATGATCTTTTTCAGGAACGCAAGCACATTTTCTTCCCTGATGCAGGGCGGCAGCTCATTATTCGGGAATTTTGGCTGCGAAAGCATGGCTACGGCCTTCGTAGAGTCGCTCTCCATGGCCAGCATGGATTCGATAAGCTGTTCGCCGGAACCAAGATCATCATAGTTAAGAAAGCTCTTATCGTTGAAATCCTCGCCTATCAGTGGATTTCCCCAGTAGACCGGAATGCTGCCCGCCAGCATCGGCTCGAGGATCTTTTCGGTAGTATACCCCGGGCTGGAAGAGTTTTCAAAGGCTATCACGAATTTGTAATCCCTGATGAAGGACATCTTATCATCCACAGGGCCTCCCACATTATTGAGATATCTTCCGCCTGAGTCCACCTTTTTATATTTCGACAAAGCATGAAAAAAATCGATCCTTTTTTTTGCGAGCCCGTTCGAGACGACCATACAGCAAAATTTTGTCTTGCTGTTCCAGGACGCCAACGACTGTTCTTCGCTTTTAACGGTCAACAGGTCATGCATTTTCTTTTTTTGCTCTATGTATAACGCATACAAAGGGAGCCTGTAATGCCTGGCATCATCCATGTAGTCAAAGGTCATGGCGAAATCGCATCCCGTAAGATCGGGTCTCATATTCTCGGCGGAATAAAAGATACGGATGCAATCGTATTTCAGGTACTCTTCCCCATAGCAGGAAAAAAAGATCAACTCGGGATCATCGCTGATGACAACCGTATATTCCTTTGACAGCAGGTTGTAGAAGTAGTTGTCCTCCCTGATGAATCCAGGCCAAAAATCCGTAAAATTGATTTTTATCTCCATGAGCATCCTATCGCACGAACAGGGCATTCCCCATATCCCAGCCGGGAGGAATGGCCTCGATGACCATTTTAAAACCCTGGGCTTCCAGCCACTCTTTAAACTCGGAATAAAGAGGCACGCCGTCATATGTCTTTTTAACGCTTACTTCCGTATGTATCGCCTTTACCGTTGAAAGGATTTGCGGAGAAGCCTTGAGCATCTCCAGTTCGAATCCCTGCATATCCAGCCAC
>OLLP01000761.1_pt1 | contig 14261 bp, 10 predicted proteins | sample 1604561 | NCBI WGS metagenome assembly OLLP01 (sample SAMEA104055722, study PRJEB20765) | soil metagenome | isolation source: soil | reverse complement strand
GGGAATCGAACCCGTACCCGCATTTCTGCAGACAGGATTTTAAGTCCTGCGCGTCTACCAGTTCCGCCACCAGGGTGGGTGTGCCTTAATAAAAAATTCCATCCCGAAAAGCTCTTCAAGATGGAATTAAGAGCGGAAGACGAGGCTCGAACCCGCGACCTCAACCTTGGCAAGGTTGCGCTCTACCAACTGAGCTACTTCCGCATAACTGACTTATCATGAGCCCGTTCAGCCAAGCTGACTCCAAGGCTATCTCTAAAAGAACTTTATTGGGAGAGCAAAAATAGGGAATACAGCCCTCCCGAAAAAATTTTGTTGTGCTTACTTATACTGGGGAGTATACAGCGTATTTCCGGGGACTTCCACTTCCGGTTTGCCTTTATAACGGTGCGTATACAGTCCGTAACAGGCGCCGGCAAGAAAGGCTACGATACAAAAGACCTCCAGGTAAAAAAGGAAGGCGGAAGAATGCACCCAGCTATACGTGATATCCTTTAATTTAGGGTCGTGGGCCTCTTGATGTTGATCCATAATGAGTTAATTACCACGCAAAAATAACGGTTTGGCCGAAAAAATCAATTTTTCCCCTTCATAATTTCCCTAAAAGTTTTCTTCCCCGATATAAAATACTGCCAGGCTACGCTATGGGGATACCATCCATTCAGCTTTCCCCTTCTGATTGGCGGAAAAACGCTGCGTTTCCGGCCGGACAGCACCCACCCGTAAAAGGCGAAATGAGCCTTGACGACGGGCCAGAAATAGGAGGCCTGTCCTGAAAACACGAATTTCCAGGCGGAAAGGGCGTCCATGGCCAGCCTGAGCGGGATTTTCCAGACCAGTTGGCCTGCCGGCAGGTTCTTGGCCAGCATAATGAGGTTATTGCGAAAATTAAGAAAGACCTTCCGTTCGTTGCCCTTGGGCAGGGTGCCTCCCCCTACATGGTATACGATGGATTTGGGGCAGGTATACACCTGATACCCCGCCAATTGAATACGCCAGCAAAGATCGATCTCTTCCATATGTGCAAAGAAATAGCTGTCCAGGCCACCGAGGCGATGGTATAGTTCCGCCCGGACGAAGAGCGCCGCGCCGCTGGCCCAGAATACCGGCTCGACTGCATCGTATTGCCCCTCGTCTTTTTCACAGGTATCGAATACCCTTCCTTTGGCAAAGGGGTATCCCAGATGATCCATCCAGCCCCCCGCGGCCCCGGCATATTCGAAGGACTCCCGGTCGGCCCACATGCGGATCTTCGGCTGGCAGGCGCCAATGGAAGGATCGCTATCCATCAGTGTCAGTATGGGCTCTATCCAGCCGGGCTCTACTTCCACATCGGAATTCAACAATACGTAATAGTCGCTTTCCACCTGGGAAAGCGCCGTATTGTAGCCTCCCGCAAATCCATAGTTGCGATCCAGCGCGATCACCCGTATCTGAGGATAGGTCTCACCGAGCCAGCGGATCGAATCGTCGGTGGAAGCGTTATCCGCCACTACGACTTTCGTAGCGTGGTAACTGCTACCCAGGACGGAAGGCAGGAATTTTTCGAGATAGCCGCGCCCATTCCAGTTCAGGATGACGATGGCGATCGTCGCGGTCCTGCTTGGATTAGTGGTATGACTGGATGACGAAGGGTTCATAAAATAATCTCCAAAAATAAGGGAAACCGAAGTCCTGATCCCAAAATCTAAAATCATAAATTCGGTTTATGATTCGATCCATGCTTAATTGGAGGTCGCTGCTGGCCCTACTCGCCATCATCATCGTGAGCGGCACCGTTTTTTATTCTCAATACCTGGCCAAAAAGATCGCGGAGGAAGAGCGGCAGAAAGTGGAAGAATGGGTGGCCGCCAGCAAAGCCATCCTCAATGGGACGGATCTTACCCTTCCCAACCTGATACGGAATGGTCAGCAGTCCATTCCCATCATAGAGACGAACGAGAAAGACAGCATCATGGGTTATATCAACCTCGATTCGCTGCAGGCGGCCGGTGAAAAAGGTTATCTCGAACACCAATTGAAAAAGTTCCGATCGCAAAATCAGCCCCTGGAATTGAAGCTTAGCGACAAGCCTTATATCGCCAACCGCTATTATTATGGACATACCGTCCTGCTGGACGAAGTAAGGTATTATCCGTTGATACAATTGTGTATCGTCGCCTTTTTTATCTTCTTCGCCCTGTATTCCATCACCATCCGGAACAAGGCCACGCAAAACCAGCTCTGGGCGGGAATGGCCAAAGAGACGGCCCACCAGTTGGGTACGCCGGTATCTTCTTTGGAAGGCTGGGTGGAAATGCTCCGGGAGGGCGGGACCTATCCCAGGATGGTTCAGGAGATACAAAAAGACGTCGATCGTCTGAAACTGGTATCCGACCGCTTTGGCAAGATCGGCAGTAAGCCCCAATTGGAAGAGATGGATCTCATCGTGCAGATCCAAAATATGGTAGATTATATCAAGCGGAGGGCTACTGGAAGGGTACAGTTCTCGCTCCAGGTCAAGGGCCCGGAAAAGATAACGGCGCTTATCTCCGGTCCTTTATTCGACTGGGTCATCGAGAATTTGCTAAAGAACGCCCTCGACGCGATGGATGGGAAGGGTGAGATTACGGTCGTTATCCAGGAGCTCGAGAAAGAGATCGTGGTAGATGTCTCGGATACCGGCAAGGGGATAGCAAAAAAGAATCTGTCCAAGGTCTTCAAGCCGGGATTTACGACCAAAAAGCGCGGCTGGGGGCTGGGCCTCAGTCTTTCCAAAAGGATCATCGGGCAATATCATCAGGGCCAGCTCTTTGTCAGGCAATCCGATCAGGGCAAAGGCACGACCTTCCGGATCGTATTGAAGAAATAGGCCTTGCGGCCTGGCCGAAATCCGGCCAAAAATCCTATTTTTGCACTCATCTCAAAAAATTACCTTCCCGGATTTTCCTGCGCGGGTGGCGAAATTGGTAGACGCACTACTTTGAGGTGGTAGCGCCCGAAAGGGTGTGAGAGTTCGAATCTCTTCTCGCGCACAATGGCCCCGACGATAGTCGGGGTTTTTGCATTTTGGAGCGAGGCGAGTTTACTCGTCGAAGCGGAAAAATGTAAAAACCTTAGCACCGAAGGCGAGGGGGACATTGGGTACAGAGCCCCCTTGATCACCGGAGCCGCCAGGAGCGGCGGAGGCAATCTCTTCTGGCGCACAAATGCCCTCCCAACGAAGTTGGGAGGGCATTTTCGTTTGGTAGCGGGGCGAACATGTTTGCCAGATCGGACAAACGAAAAAGGCCAATTCCGCGCAGCGGAATGAAGGCTTTGGGTATACTTGGCGAAGTTAATTAGCGGCCCCCCGTCTTAGTTTATGAAAAGATATATAAGAGACCAGCAGGATCGCAAAGATGAGCAAGGGCTCAAACGACATGAGTACCGGCCCGTCCACCGATAGATGCCCGATGGTGGCGGAAAGCAGATCTATGCCGAATGCGACATAGGCCCATTCTTTTAGGCGCCCGGGCAGCATGGGCAATATTAAAATGAGGCCGCCGATAAATTTTCCAATACCCAATTCCATATGAAACCAATGGGGTATCCCAAGATGGCTGCTGCCCTCGATTGCCATAGGGCTATTCAGAAAAAAGATACCAGGCAAAATTAGTAAAGCTAAAAGCCCGGTGGTGATCCAGTAAACGATCTTTGTTGTCTTGTTGTTCATATGATGTCTTTTTAGCAACAGAATGAATTACAATATATGCAAGCATTGACAATACGAAGATGCGATTCTAAAATGGGATTCAGGCTGTATAGAAATGACATTAAAAGGGGGTAATTGCGACAGGGCATTTCCGGGCTCCGGGGAACCCGCTGGTGATTCGGGTTATTACCCCAGCGTTTATTTCAGGAAACCAAAATCCACCACGCGCCGCAGGTATTGTTTGTCCCGGATCACCCAGGTGAACTCGGAGCCGCCATTTTCTATATTCAACATGTAGATATAAAAGGTATGAGTGAACTTATCGGCGGATAAATAAACGGCATTGCGTGTCCGGGTCGATCCCGATTCGGAGAAACTGAATTTAGGATCATAGAGATCCGAATAGGCGGTGGCGGGAATAGCCACGGTATCTTTGTCCACGACGACGATAACCGACTCGATCGTAGTCTTGGGTGTTTCGCCGTAATTGCCTCCATAATAGGGATGATTGTCGATTCGGAGCAGATGCTTCTCCTGGATCATCATCTTGTGTTTGGCCGGGTTGAAGACGCCTGTGCGGATCGTGACCTGGATATGCTGGTCTCTCTCGTCTCCTTCGAAATTCATGAGATTGCTGGTTACGGTGCCGAACGGGAGGCTCTTCAGGGGCGCTTTGCCGATGCTCTCGTCCACCCCCGCCATCGCAAATGAGGCGATCTCTGCCCGTATGGCCTTGTCCTGGATCTTTGAGAAATTATCTTTTTTGCTGCGAAAGTCGGGGAAATCGAGATCCTGGGCGGCGAGGAAGCCGCAGGCCGCAAGTTGTAAGATCAGGCTGCAAGCTGCAAGTCGTAAGAGCGGGCCGCAAGCTGCAAGCCTTGAGAGCAGGCTACAAGCTTCAAGCTTCATGCTGCTTATCGATATTGACTTCGCTTTAAACATCGTTAAATATTAAAACTTATAAACAGCAGCTTGCAGCATGAAGCTTGCAGCTACTTATAACTGTACTCGACCACACCCATCAATTCCCTTCTTTTGTTAAAACAGGATTCTTTTATCTTCAGCCCTTTGTCATTGTATTCGTAGACCCATTTCTGGTATTCGCTGCTGTTCTGCTCGGGCACCATCAGCATGGAAGCGGGCTTTCCACCGGCGTCGTATTCGAATATATAGTCCGGCAGCAATTTATGCGCCCGGGAATTGTAACGCACGATATCGGTCAGCCGGTTGTCCGCGTCGTAATAATAGTAGACGACCGGAAGCGCGATATGGTTGCGTGTGGCATGTTCTTCGGCGATATTTCCTTTTTCGTCGGTGACAAAGCGGACAAGGGTCGTGTCACTGCCATTTTTGATCTTCCACATGAAAGAAGGCTTTCCATCCGCGGTATAATGCCATTGGTGCTGTTCTTCCGCCTGTACCTTGTTATCCGTCTCGATGGAGGTATTGATGATGTTCTTCAGGCGTCCGTCCTGATCGTATTGATATTCGGAAACGCTGCGGTAGGTATCGCTGGTGTCTTCCGTTCTGTTGGGAAGTCCGTCGGGGGAATACCAGGCCATTAGGCGGGAGTCCGCGCTGCGGCTGGACTTCGTGTGCGTGCTGATCAGGGAAAGATCGGAAGACACCTCCTGCTCGCCTTCGAATCCTTCGGAAGGCTGGCCGTCGCTCTCAAAACTGCTCAGCCGCACCGATCTCACCTTATTGGCCCGGTATAGCTTCCAGCGATCCGCTGTCTGTTTGGTGACCACGATATCCTTATAGAAGAACTGGGCCTGCCCCGGATGGCTAAGCAGGATAAGCACGAATAACCCGGCGATTAACTTCATTTTCAACATTATCCAAAAGAAACGAAAAAATTCCTTTTTTAATACATGCCGGAGGTACTAAGTTGCTTATTTTAGTTAAAATTTTAGAAGCTAAGTGTCTCATTTAAAGGAAAGAAAGGAGAAAACATGCCTGAATTGCCAGGCCAGCCCGCTGTATGGGCGATATTGCCATGTCTGCGGGCAGGAAAACCTGGAACCAAAAGAGACGGTATGGCACCTGATCCTCCATTTTTTCAACGATATCACCCATTTCGACGGGAAATTCTTCGCTACCGTGAAATACCTGCTGAAAAAGCCCGGTTTCCTGTCGGCCGAATATGTCAGGGGGCGAAGGGCCAGCTACCTGAACCCCATCCGTATGTATGTATTCACGTCGGCCATCTTTTTTCTTATTTTGTTCTCCCTGAAGTCCGGGCAAATAGCGAATGTGACGGTGACTCCGGAAAAAGAGCACGGGACGGTTCTCAAAAGTAATTTAGAGGGATTGCACCAGGGGGAATTCAAGACGGTGAAGGGGTATGATTCAGCCCAGGATCGACTGCCGGATAGCCTAAAGGATGGATTTTGGAATAGGCTGATGACCAGGCGGTTTATTGTTATCAACGAAGAATACCGCAAGGACAGCCGTGGTTACAACGAGCACCTGGTGGAGAATTTTTTACATTCCTTTCCGAAAATATTGTTCTTTTCACTGCCTTTTTTCGCATTGATCCTGCGTCTGCTGTATGTGCGCCGCAAGCAATACCTCTATGTCGAGCATGGCATTTTCACTATTCATCTTTATTGCGCCGTCTTCATCCTGATGCTTGCCGCCGTCCTGTTGGGCGAATTGTCGAACGGGGTCAGATGGGGATGGGTACAGACTATATGCAACATCTCGATCTTTGCGATCGTGTTATATATGTTTATTTACCTGTACCTGGCCATGCGTTCATTCTACCGGCAGGGATGGGGCAGGACGCTGATCAAATATATTTTGTTGGGTTCGCTGGCGCTGGTCGTGAATGGCATTTTACTGGCTCTGTCCTTATTGATCTCCGCTATTTCGGTATAGTTTAAATTATTTTTTATGACGGACATTAACAGCTCCTTCGGACGCCTGGTCGGGATAATGGATGAATTAAGGGAGAAATGCCCATGGGATCGCAAGCAAACGATTGCCACGCTCAGGCCGCTCACGATCGAGGAACTCTATGAACTGGCGGATGCCATCACGAATGAAGATTGGAAGGGAATCCGGGAGGAGTTGGGAGATTTGTTGCTGCATATCGTCTTCTATGCCCGAATTGGCAGCGAACAAGGAAAGTTCTCGCTGGAAGACGTCATTAGCGGTATTTGCGAAAAGCTGATTTCCCGTCATCCCCATATTTACGGCGACGTCTCCAAGGAAAAGGGCCTGGTCGAGGTCAATAACGAGGAAGACGTCAAAAGGAATTGGGAGCAACTGAAGTTGAAAGAGGGTAAAAGATCGGTGCTCAGCGGTGTGCCTCTTTCCCTGCCGGCGACCGTAAAAGCGACAAGGCTCCAGGAAAAGGCGGGTAAAGTAGGCTTTGAATGGGACCAGGCGGGACAGGTCTGGGACAAAGTAAAGGAAGAAATGGCGGAATTGGAGGAGGCGGTCGGGCTCGGGGAACCGGCTGCGATCGAGGAAGAGTTTGGCGACCTGGCCTTTTCACTGGTCAATTACGCACGGTTTTTGCATATAGACGCGGAGAACTCCCTCGAAAAAGCAAATAAGAAATTCATCTCACGATTTACCCGGATGGAAGAACAGGCCCAGTCAACAGGAAGATCCCTGGCGGACATGACCCTGCAGGAGATGGATGCGATCTGGGATTCCATCAAGACGCTGGAAGCGTCTGATCCAAAGGACAGCATTAAAAAAACAAAACAACCGGATTGACCTCTTTTCTCACGAATATATTCCGCAGGAACAGACAGCTCATACTGGCGGCATCCGTGTTGTTCCTCAGCGGCTATTTTCTGAACATCTATTTTGGCAGCAGCACTTCGATAAGCGTATTGCGAAATTCGATACAGTCCTTTTTACGGGACAGGGAGAAGGATTTCATGCGGGTGAGCAACGATACGGCGCTGTTGAACAGGTTGTACAACCGGCAGTATACAGACCAGGAACTGGAGACGATGGTGGACAAGAAATATGGGCTTTTCCTGTATGACGCCGGCGATAGCGGATCCGGGGCGGCGCCCGGCACTTTGCAGTTCTGGAGCGATCAACGCTCTCTGCCTACCGCGGCCTTGCTACAGGGGACGGACAGCAGCACATTCGTCTATCTCCCCAACGGGCAATACGAGTTCATCCGTAAGACCCTTTCGCTGTCGGACGGTACACGCATAGTGGCGATTGCCCTCATACCCGTGCGCTGGCAATATTATATCGCCACGTCCAACCTGGTGCCTGAATTCACGGATTATCCTTCGGCGGAAGAAAGGGTCCGGATCGTGAGCGGTCCTACGGGCTTCCCCGTCAATAATTTGCAGGGCCGTGTCTTATTCTACCTGGAGGCGAAGACCGGCTATAAGGCCGCCGCGCATAACTGGGTCATTCCCCTGGTGGTATTGCTGGGCGTGCTGCTGGTGTTGGTATTGATCCATAATATCGCTCATGGCTTGCGCGAGCGGTTCGGGGTGGTGCTGGGGATCGGGTTCCTGGTATCGGTCATCCTGATGCTGCGGCTGTTGGTCTATGCCAGTCCTTCCTTGTTGAACCTGCGGCAATACGAGCTATTCGATCCCACCATTTATAGTTCCAGCATTATCCTGCGGTCATTAGGCGACCTGCTGATCAACGCTTTTTTATTTTGCTGGATCACCCTGTTCATCAAGCGGGAGGTTGGGGACTATACCATCCCCGAATCCCTGCATAAGTGGAGGAACTGGGCGTGGATCTCCATCGGTCTGATCATGCTGGTGGTGACTACCTTCGGCTTTGCCAATATCGTACAATCCCTGGTGACGGACGCCAAGATATCCTTCAATGTCACGAATTTCTTCAGCCTGCTGGACAATTATAGCTTTGTCGGCTTTATCGCCCTGGCGGCGCTGGCCCTGGGCTATTTCTTTTTGTCGCAGGTGCTTTTTCAACTCATCGGGTACCTGATCCGGTCGCTTTCCATCGTGTTGTATATCAGCATTGCCTTTCTTGGATTGCTGTTCCTGACCTTTATCCGCAATACCGAGACGGTGGAGCTGGACATTTTTGTCCTTGTATGGCTGCTGGCTTATGTCTGGCTGATGCTGCGACGGGTATTCTCCGATCTGCGGTTTCGGCTGAATGTCTCCGAAGTGCTCTTCTGGCTGTTCATCTTCTCCACTTCCATATCGGCCGTCATCCTTTTCGAGAACCGCAAGATCGAGGAGGAGCAGCGCAGGGGCATGGCGCAGCGGCTGGCGGAGCAGGCTGACCCTTCCAGCGAAAAGATGCTGAGCATCGTATTCAGCTATATCGATAACGATTTCCTGTCCCTGAATTTCAATCGCTTTCGCGATCCTGTTTCCAATATGGCCATGAAGGACAGCATGGTCAACTCGAATTTCAGCGCTTACCAGGAAAAATTCGAAACGAAGATCTATAGCTATGACGAGAGCGAGAAACCCCTCTATAACGACCCCAGCGTATCCTACGATACGCTGAATACGATCTTTACGCTGCTGGGCAAGCCAACGGGCATCGCCGGTCTAAAATATTATGAGACCTCTTTCGACAAATACACGTATATCTTCGAAAAGGCGATCCGTAGGGATAGTTCGGGCAAGATAGCCGGCTGGCTGTTCATTACCTCCGAGCCGAGGAACTATAAGAGCAATGACGCGCTGGTGCCGGAACTGTTCCGCCAGAAACAGGAAGCTCTGCCGGAATCCTATGCCATCTACAGCAAACGCGAGCTGATCGGCAGCAGCTATGATAACGACTATCCATTTTCGACCCATCTCACGGACGAACAGATACCGCAAACCGACTTCGTACATATCCGTAAAGGGTCTTATGACGAGCTATGGCACCGGATGACGGATGACAATTTCGTGGTCGTCGTGAAAAGGGATAATTCGATCATCGAGGATATCACCCTATTTGCCTATTTGTTCAGCGCCTTTCTGTTCCTGGTCTTTTTGTTCCGGCTGACGGCCCTGCTGATTTGGTCGCGGCTTCACTGGAGCCAGTTGAAGACCTCCTGGGAGCTGAGCATCCGTTCGCAGATCCATACGACGATCATTTTTATCAGCCTGTTCTCCTTCGTGGTGATCGGGGTGGCGACCATCATCTTCTTTTATAACCGCTATAACCGGAATAACCGGGACCGGCTGGATAAGGCCATGCAGATCATGGTGAGCGAGGTGCAGAGTAAATTATACGGGCAGCTGATCTTCAGCGATGCCTGGCGATCGACCGATCCCGGCGGCAAAATGGAATTGCAGACCATGGTGGAAGAAGTGGCGCAGGTACATGGAACGGATATCAATCTGTATGACCTCGATGGCAACCTGGAAGTGTCTTCCAACCTGTTCGTGTATAAGAAAGGCATCCTCAGCACGAAGATGCATCCGTTGGCCTGGTATAACCTGCATCAACTGAATTCCATCCAATACCTGAATAAGGAACAAGTTGGAGGCGTGCCCTATAACAGCATTTATTGCCCTTTGCGGGACGGGAATGGGAATGCCTATGCCTATCTGAACATTCCTTCTTTCACGACCCAGGACGAGCTTAAGGAAGAGATATCCAACTTCCTGATGACCATCATCAACCTGAATGCCTTTATCTTCCTGATCGCGGGGACGATCGCACTGTTCCTGACCAACCGGATAACCTCTTCTTTCACCCTGATCTCGGAAAAGATGCGGCAGGTGAACCTGGGCAAGACCAATGAAGTGATCGAATGGCAGCGGAACGATGAGATCGGCGGGTTGGTTAGGGAGTACAATAAGATGGTGAAGAAACTGGAGGAAAGCGCCGCCGCGCTGGCCAAGAGCGAACGCGAAGGGGCCTGGAGGGAGATGGCGAGGCAGGTCGCGCACGAGATCAAGAACCCGTTGACGCCGATGAAGCTGAGCATACAATATCTTCAAAAGGCCCTCGATAATAATTCGCCGAACGTGAAAGAGATGGCTGCCAGCGTAGCCAAGACCCTGGTCGAGCAGATCGATCATTTATCGAAGATCGCTTCGGACTTCTCCCAGTTCGCCAATATCGGCAACCCGCGCAACGCGATATTCGATCTCCATGAGATGCTGTATTCGCTGACCTCCCTGTACGAGACGACGGAGAACCTCCTGTTCAAATGGGTGCCTTCGCATCAGAAGATCATGGTCTATGCCGACAAGACCCAATTGAACCGGCTGTTCACCAACCTACTGCAAAACGCTCTGGAAGCCTGTTATAGCAAAGACAAGCGCGTATTGAGCGTCAGCGAGGAGCTGAAAGAGAATTCTATCATAATAAAAGTGACGGACAACGGGGAAGGCATCCCGCTGGAGATGCAGTCCAGGATATTCACGCCTAATTTTACGACCAAATCATCCGGCACCGGACTCGGGCTGGCGATGAGCAAGACGATCGTCGAGCAGGCCAGGGGAAAGATATGGTTCGAGACCGTAGAAGGGGAAGGATCGACCTTTTTCGTCGAGCTCCCTATTTTGAGAGCTACTTCTTCTTATCCGCAAGGAAAGCTTTAAACTGCGTCAGGGTGAAGCTGCTGAGATTGCCTCCCGCGGTAAGCCCTGCTTTCTGAGCGGCCAGTACTCCGTAGCGGGTGTGATGATATCCTTCCGTCGAGTGGGCGTCGGGGTCGATGGAGATAAGGACTCCTTTGTCGATCGCGTAAGCGATCCATCGCCAGTCCATATCCAGACGGCGCGGATGGGCATTCAATTCGATCACCGTCCCATTTTCCGCACAGGCATCGATGATCTTTTTATGGTCTACGGGATAACCGGGCCGGCTTAGCAACAGACGGCCGGTCGGATGCCCCAGGATTGTCGTAAATGGGTTCCTGATGGCATTGAGCAGGCGCATCATGGCTTTTTCTTCGCTCATCTTCAAATTGGAGTGAACGGAAGCGATGACCAGGTCGAAGGTGGAGAGGATGGAGTCGGAGTAATCCAGGGCCCCGTCGTTCAGGATATCGCTTTCGATGCTCTTGAAGATGGTAAAGGGGGCCAGCTTTTGGTTCAGCTCGTCAATGAGCAGATGCTGTTCTTTGATACGGTCTTCTTTCAAGCCATTGGCATAAAAGGCGCTTTTGCTGTGATCGCTGATGACGAGGTACTCGTATCCTTTGGCTATACAGGCCCTCGCCATTTCTTCGAGCGTGTTTGAACCGTCGCTCCAGTTGCTATGGCTGTGGATGATGCCCCGGATATCGCCGGGCTGTATGAGATCGGGGAGCGTGTTCGCCGCCGCGGCATCCAGGATAGCTGGGTCTTCGCGGAGACAGGACGGGATGATCGCCATGCCGGCGGACGCGAAGAGTTGTTTTTCCGAGAGCGCGGGCGCCGCCGCACCCCTCTTTTTCCAGGCTTCCAGGAACGCTTCGCTGCAACTGGTCTGAAAAAGCGTGGAAGCAAAATCGTCCGGCCTTGTACAATAAAATAGAAGAGGGATGTTTTCGGATCCCTTGAAGCCGATGAGCGTCGCGTTGCCGGCTGCCCCTGCGGGTGTTGCGGTGAACGCTTCTGCCTTCGCGCTCTCGCTTTCTTCGGTAAAGCCATTGGAGCCGAAGAATTGGCGGATGGCAGCGGGGGCCGCGGTGGTCACCCATTCCAATTGATCGATCACCTCCAATTGGCGATTGAACTCGCCGGTGAGAGCGATTTGATCGTCCTTGAAATTTTCCCCGAGCTTATTTTGGATGGCCATCGCATAAGTTTCTATGTCGGCATAGAGATGGCTGCCCTGGCTACGGAAATAGAATTCGATGGCTTCTTTTACGTTGTTTTGGGTCTTTTCGCCAAATCCTTTGAAGAGCATCAGCCTGTTCTCCTGGCAGGCATAAAGGAGCTCGCCGATGGATTCTATCTCCATTTCCTTCCAAATAGTGGCAATTTTCTTCGGACCGAGACCCTTGATGCCGAGCATCCCGATGACGCCCGGAGGGGTGTTTTCGATATAATGACGGAGTAATTTCAACTCGCCGGTGTCGATTATATCCCGGATCTTTTTGCCGATGGCGTCCCCGATGCCCTTGATGCCAATGATCTTTTCGGGGGCAAGATCGGTCAGTTGGGTGGGCAGTTTTTCGATGGTATACGCTGCGTTGGAATAGGATCTTGTCTTGAAGGAGTTTTCACCATGGATATCCATGAGTTTGGCCAGCAGGCTGAATTGCGCGGCTATATAGTCATTGTCGATAAGCATGATTTGGCTAAGTTAATGCAAAAGAAAAAGTCCCGAATCTCTCCGGGACTTTATTATTTTCTGCCAATCTAAGAAATAGAAACTATTTCTTTTTTGCAGCTTTCTTAGCAGCCTTCTTCTTAGGAGCTGCTTTCTTTTTTGGAGCTGCTTTTTTCTTAGCGGCTTTTTTTGCTGTTGCCATTTTAATTGAATTTAATTGGTTAGTAAATCTATTTACTATAGTAAAAATAGAAACTTCTTTGAAATAACCAAAAGTTTTTTTTGATTATTTCAAAATTTTATTTAAGTCCCTACTTCTGCTACAACGATACTAACGAAGGTTTTGTCCCCTCTTCCTTTCTTAAATTCAACTAATCCGTCGGTCAATGCGAACAAAGTAAAATCTCTCCCGACGCCGATATTCGTACCGGGATGATATTCCGTACCGCGCTGGCGAACGATGATATTGCCTGCAATGGCGGCCTGGCCACCGTAGATCTTTACTCCTAAGCGTTTGCTATGTGAGTCACGACCGTTCTTTACGCTGCCTTCGCCTTTTTTGTGTGCCATATAAATTAGAATTTCAGGTTTTATTAGGTATTGCTACTTAGTTTCTGCGTCTGTCTTTTTTTGTTGCGGCTTGCTTGTAGCTGAAGCTTGCCGCTGTCTACGCGATTTCGCTGATGCGGATCTTCGTATAATGGGTACGATGACCATGCTTCTTGCGAAAGCCTTTTCTCCTTTTCATTTTAAAGGCGATCACTTTATCCCCTTGTACCTGGGCGAGTATCTCTGCCTTGATCTTCGCTTTTACGGCATCCCCTATGGTCAACTTGCCGCCTGCATCCGTCAGCAGCACTTCGCCGAATTCCAGCTTATCGCCGGCATTGCCCTCTACGCGGGGAACGTATAAGGTTTGGTCTTTTTGGACCCTGAATTGCTGGCCGGCTATTTTAACTACTGCGATCATAAATATTCAATATTAGGGCTGCAAAGGTAAGGGGATTTCAGGTAAAAAAGAAGCAGTGAGGCAAAAAAGCGGCCTGGAAGCTCAAAATTACGAGACCCGGCCGGTTTTTCAACACCCGGTCAGTGCTAACCCATTGAAAATCCCTGTTTAAAGCGCCCATCCAGCTTAGGGAAAGCCTGATGGACGGTCATTGCCCATTGCGCATTTTAATGTACGTTTGCCCGATGAGCATGAAGATAAAATCATTGCTGGCGAGGCCATTTGCCTCCTATATATATAAGTCCATCCACAAGGGGATGACAACGGCGGTGGCGGATCAGGAGGCGATATTCAAGGAATTGCTGAAGACGGGCTCCAAAACCCTTTTTGGAGAGGAGCACTACCTGGGAGAAATAAAGAACTATGAGGAGTTCAAGCAGGCCGTTCCTGTCCGGG
>OLLP01000279.1_pt1 | contig 14363 bp, 15 predicted proteins | sample 1604561 | NCBI WGS metagenome assembly OLLP01 (sample SAMEA104055722, study PRJEB20765) | soil metagenome | isolation source: soil | reverse complement strand
ATGTTACTGTACCCGCCAATTCCACCGGTACGCTGTCGGTGCCCGTCGGTGGGTTCTCTTACACTTCGACCGCGCAATTTGGGAGCAATGATCCGATTTACGGATATCCTTTCCCCGTTCGCATAGAAGTGACCAACTAGTCGGATAAAGACTTGTCAGGAAAGGCGTCGTTTGTACAGACGGCGTCTTTCCTATATGTTAATTTTCATACTATGGTTCCAATGAATATGTCGGCTGGCAGCCATTTATCGCGATTTAGGGGAGGGATATGGATCATTTCGTTTTTTGTTTTTTTGGCGCCCCTTACGGCTGTTGCTCAACGGGATGCGTCAGTAAGAGGAAAACTATCTGACGGCGCCGGTAGCGAACTTATGCAGGATGCAATGATCGCTGCTATCCGGACATCCGATTCCGCTCTTGTAAGTTATACGGTTGCCCGCCATGATGCAAGTTTTCAAATTGATCATCTTCCTTTCGGTTCATATTTCTTGCAGATCAGTTTTCTGGGATATAAAACGGTTTATAGAGAGCTGCGATTGAGCGCAGATATTCCTTTTGTCGACCTTGGCATGGTTAATATGGAGATTGCCGTTACCAGCCTGGATAGCGTTACTGTGCTGGTACCTCCCCTGATCATGAAAGGCGACACGCTGGAGTTCAATGCGGGAAGTTTTAAAACGAGGCCGTTCGCCCCTTTGGAAGATCTGCTGAGAAAGTTGCCTGGCGTACAAGTAGGCATGGATGGCGTTATTCGGGTCAATGGAACGGAGATGGATCAGCTTTTGGTGGACGGCAAGCCCTTCTTTAACGGTTCCACAAATATTGCGACTCAAAATCTGCCGGCTGAGATCATTGGGAAAGTACAGGTCTATGACGCTTCTTCCAACGATCAGTCGGCTTTTACCGGATTTGATCAGGGAATCAAAAAGAAGACCATCAACGTGGTGATCAAAAAGAACAGGCGTAAGGGTAACTTCGGAAAGGGGACATTGGGTGCCGGAACCACAGGCGCTTATTCTGCAGGATTGAATGTCAATCATTTCAATGGATCGCAGCAAGTCTCGTTGATCGGTCAGGCCACCAATATTAATCTTCCGCTTTCGGGCGCTCCGCCCTTATCCGCGTCTGATGGAAATACAGGCAGTAATGGGATAACCCGACTTTTGAATGGCGGCATTAATTACCGGGATAGCCGGAGTAAAAACACCAGCCTGTATGGCAACTACCTTTACAACAACGTGCATACAGTGAACAATCAGGTCATAGGGACAAAAACTATTCTGCCTCATGATTCTTCCACATTTAACAATGCCCGGCTAGCAGGCCTTACCATCGGTAGGGACGATCGCGTTAATATTAACATCGAACAGAAGATTGACGAGTCAAGTTCTCTTGTAGCTCGCACAAACCTGGATTTTCAACGGAATACATATAGTCAGTCTCAACAGAGCTCCCTGACTGGAAGTCTTCTTTCGGACACATTATACCGATCGAACAGTCAGAATAACAATTCCAGGGACGGTCGGTCCGTATCCGGTAATATCCTGTTCAAACATCGTTTTTCCGCGAGCTCAAGGACTTTTTCTGCAGATCTTAATTTTTTACAGAGTACGATGAATATCAACGGTTTTAGCCACACTCAAACTTCTCATTTTAGCCCCCAATTCTACTACGCTGCCCTTGATCTTCATTCCCTCGATAATTCCGGGAATTTCCGCGTCGCTCCGACTCTGTCTTTTACTACGCCGGTAAATAATCATCAGGCTTTGGAAATAGCCTATAAATTCACTTACAATAAAAGCAATTCGGACAACCGAACCTTTTTTTATAATGCATCATCCAAGGAATATGACCTGCCGGATAGCCTTCAGAGCGATAATTTCATCAACAAGTACATATCCAACAAGATAAGCGTAAACTATAAATTTCAATCCAATAAATTTAATCTTATACTGGGGACCGGTATGCAGACTGATCATCTTGCCGGCCAGAACCAGACTATCGGCCGGACTTTGCAGGAGCATTATTTCAGTCTGATACCTGTTGTGGGACTGGTCTGTAATTTTAGTTCAGGAAAAAGCCTTCAATTGAATTATGACGGCAGCCCGGTTCAGCTTTCCGTTCAACAGATACAGCCCGTCTCGGTTACAAAGGACTCTTTATATATTCAAAAAGGGAACCCTGACTTAAGCCAGCCCTATACGCATACCCTGGCTTTGACATATACTTCGCTTGTTCCCGGAACGCAACACCTTTTTTCCGCCGGTGTCAGCAGCAGCATGACCGTAAATGACATACAAAATTCAACGACACAATGGGCCAATGGCGCCCAGATCGTAATGCCGGTTAACGTAAATGGCTCCTTCCTGATTGCTGGCAACATTTGCTATAGCCTCCCTGTAATAAGGTTAAGATCTAATCTAAATTTTAGGGCCGATATCCATTATTTGCAAGACCCGGAAATATTGAACGGCGAACGCAATATTACGGGGAACAGCATGATCAGTAGTACTGTTAATTGGACTGTGGATATACCCGATAAAGTCTCATTGACCCTAAATGCCGTGTCCGCTTTTAATATTATTAATTATTCCCTGCAAAAGGATCTGAATACGGAATATTTCACAACGGCACTTTTTGCGGACATGTCCTGCTATTCTAAAAACTGGACTTTTTCCTGCAATGAGTACTACTATTTGAATAATGGTCTGCCGACGTCCTTCAAACGATCTCTTCCTTTTATAGCTCCTGCCATATCACGAAAGTTATTTAAAGGGAAATCGTCGGAATTGAAGCTGACTGTTTATGATTTACTAGACCAGCAGACCGGCTTGTCAAGAAGCGTCACCCCCAATACGATACAGGATATCAGCACTTCCGGTCGGGGCCGCTATTTCTTGTTATCCTTTACTTATAACCTGAGTAGATTTTCACCGGGTAAGCCGCGATGACAAGGCATCGCAACCGATCATTTACTTACCAGGCACAATGCGGTCGCAAGGCCATTGCCAGAGCCGCTGCTCAGCGCGAACCCGATCCCATTTCTCCAATAGACGACCTGGTAATTTGTTCCATTGAACTCCTGGCCCGTGACGTATACGTCATTTCCCGAGGTCGCGATCGAGGTGGCCGACGAGATACCCCCGTCTCCGAGCAGAACAGGATTGCCACTCTTCCAATAAATAGCCCGGGTGCCCTGCTGACCGGCCACATATACGTCACTTCCCGTCACATACACGCAATTAGCGGCGGAGTTGATGCTGGCATCCAATAACGGTAAGGAACTGCCATTCTTCCAATACCTGGCCAGGCTATACCCGGTATTGCTGGATATATCCAGCCCTGTCACATAGATATCGCTGCCCGACACAAAAATAGACTTTGCTATTGCATAGCTCATGCTATCCGCGAGTACAACGGGAACTTCGTTCTTCCAATACGTCGCCGACAAGACGTTGTTTACAGAGTCATATCCGGCAATATACAGATCCGCTCCTGCAATGAAAATAGCATTAGCGCCTCCGCCATGCGAACTTTCGGTAAGCGTTACAAGCTGGCCATTTTTCCAATAAACCGCGGTATTCGCACTTCCGTTGAATGACTGACCAGCTACATAGACATCGCTGCCCGAAATGGCGATGGCATTGGCTACCGCATTTTCCGAACCGTCCGTCAGGGGTACGGGGCTGCCATTTTTCCAGTATTTGGCTATTTTATGCGTTCCGTTGGATTCATATCCTGCAACATATACGTCTGATCCCGACACGGCTATGGATAGCGCTGCTGCATGGGTCGAGCCGCTGGTAAGGGATACGGAGCTATTGTTCCTGAAATAGAGCGCCGAATCGCCATTTGACCCCGAAATGCTTCCCGCAACGTACAAATTGGCGTTCCCTGGGATCGAGCTTCCATCACTGCTATGTTTATGGCAGGCGGCACAGCCTAATATAATAAGGAGTAAAAGGGAGGAATAATGCATTTTTAGATTCATGATAATTGCTAATTATTTAATGACCGGCCAGCATAGGCCCAATTCTCCGATAAATGATCAGGGCGTCGCGGTATACCCGGTATTAAAGATGCCGTTCGTGACTGCAATCACCGTACCCGAAGGATCGCCGGCACTGAACAACGATCCTGAAAAAGATCCGCTTATCGTATGCTTCGACCTGTCGATGGAAGTGAGTTTTAATGTGCCGGAAGGCTTTCCAAACCCCGTTCTGTACAGAAGGGCCTGCCCGGGATCACTATAAGTAACAACGAATAGAATGCCGGTGGAATCCTGGTAGGTCATATTGGCGGACAACGTATCGGGAAAGGCGATCTCGAGCTGGGTGGTATCTCCCCCGAAGGGCTTGGCGCCCGTTATATCGAACATGCCATTTTTGTCCAGCGCGGCGATCGTACCGGCTGACTTGAAGGACAAATTTCCCAAATTGGCGCTAATAGTACCGATATCCTGAATACTGCCGGACGGTGAGGAATGATTGGTTTTCTTGCAGTTCGAAAAAATGAAGAGGAAAACGATGTACAACGCAATGCGAATAGGGGAAAAGGGTAAATTTTTACTTTCCATTAGAATGAGGTTTTATAAGGCTGATGCCTACGGTAAAGATATTATTAAAAAATAAACCAGGTGTTGAACGATTTGTTAAAACCCTGTAATATTTTACGAACAAGGCGACTAATCCGGAATAAACTAAAAATTCCGCACGATGCCGGCCCACGACATACTGGTCTTATTGTTCATCCAGTTGCTGATCCTCCTGCTCCCCGCTTTCGGGCTGTCCAGGCTCTTTGCCCGGGCAGGCGTCCCCGCCTGGAAAGCATGGATCCCCTTCTATAACACCTGGGTCATGGGAGAGCTCGCCGAAAGACCCCGGCATTGGGTGTTCTGGCAGCTTATCCCTGTCGTTGGCTGGTTCGTTTCCATGGGGATCTTTGTGGAATTCGTCAAGACCTTTGGGAAGTTCAGGTTCTATCAGCACGCATTGGCCGCCTTGCTACCCTTAGTCTATTTTCCCCTGATCGCGTTCGATCCCAAAACAAAATTCACCGGCCCGGATCCGGTCAGACGGTATAAAAAAAGCACCGCCAGAGAATGGGTCGACGCCGGAGTCTTTGCCGTGATCGCCGCCACCCTGATACGCACCTTTATCTTCGAGGCCTACGTGATACCCACCGGATCGATGGAGAAGACGCTCCTCGTCGACGATTATCTCTTCGTCAGCAAATTCACCTATGGCCCCCGTATCCCCAATACGCCGCTGGCCATTCCATTCGTGCACAACACCCTGCCCCTCATCAATACGAATTCCTACCTGGATTGGATCAGGATTCCCTATACCCGCTGGTTTCCCAGCCCGGTGAAAAGGGGGGACGTGGTCGTCTTTAATTTTCCCGCGGGTGACACCGTGATCAATCTTCCGGAATACCAGTCCGAAGACCCTTACTATCATGCAAGCCTGGAACTGGGGCATGGCAGGATCGACTCCGGGCGCCAGGCCATCCTCCGGGACCCCGGCGAATACCCGCTCGTCATCCGGCCCGTCGATAAAGAGGAGAATTATATCAAACGCTGCGTCGCCCTGCCCGGCGATACCTTGCAGGTCAGGGATCAGGTGGTATTCATCAACGGCAAAGCACAGCCTTTTCCGCCTGAGTCGGAGACCCCTTACATCGTGGAGACAAACGGACAGCCATTGGACGAGGGCGTTATGAAGGACGAGTATGACCTGGACATGAATAATACGGCTGAGTTCAGCCCCGGCGGCAAGCCCGGTCAATATATCATGCTGCTCACCTGGCAAGCCCACGAAAAGATGCTGCACAACGGACTGGCCAGATCCATCGTGCCGCAGTTCGACAACGACCGCATGGCCAACCCGGTCTATCCGTATGATCCGGCTTGCACCTGGACCACGGATAATTACGGGCCTGTCTGGATCCCTTATAAAGGCGCCACGCTAAAGCTGATCCCGGAAAATTACCCGGTTTACGAGCGCGCCATCCGGGTATACGAAGGCAACAAACTGGAGAAGCGGGCGGACGGGATCTATCTCAACGATCGACCCGCCGCCAGTTACACGTTTAAAATGAATTACTATTGGATGATGGGCGACAATCGCCATGGTTCGCAGGATTCCCGGTTCTGGGGATTCGTGTCGGAAGACCATGTGGTAGGAGGGGCCTGGATCATCTGGATGAGCTGGAACCACGGGGTGCGGTGGAGACGGCTGGGCGAGAGAATAAAATGACATTTCTTGTCCATTTTGATGACATTCGGTTGTTATAATGGTTTAAACGATTAAAATTTACGACAATGAAAGATTTTTTGTTCGCGTACAGGATGAACGCCGGCGCCATGCCTAAAAGCTCACCCGAAGAGATGCAGGCATTGACAAAACGCTGGATGGATTGGATTGGCAGCATAGCGGCACAGGATAAGCTGACCGACCGTGGCAACCGGCTAAACCCGGAAGGTAAAGTGTTAAGGGCCGACGGAGTAGTCACGGATGGCCCGTATACGGAAATTAAAGAGACGCTTGGCGGGTATTCTATAGTAAAAGCAGGCTCCATGCAAGAGGCGATCGGGTTGGCAAAAGGATGTCCGGTCTTGTCCGTCGGCGGCAATGTCGAGATCAGGGAAATAAGCATAATGTAACCTGGGTTGATCAAAATCTCAGAAAAGCCTTTGTAATTTTACAAAGGCTTTCCCGCATGGAAGAAAATGAATTGATACCACACCTCTTCAGAACAGAATATAGCAAGATAACCGCTGTATTGGCCAGGCATTTTGGATTCGAGCACATCGAGATAGCGGAAGATATTGCAAGCGATACTTTTTTATCGGCCTCCGAGTTATGGGGACTGAAAGGCTTGCCGGAAAACCCGGTGGCATGGCTTTATACGGTTGCAAAAAATAAGGCGAAGAATCACCTCAGACACCAAGCCATATTCGAGAAGAAGGTCTCCCGGCACCTGAGCCGTTCGGAAAAAGCTATCGAAAACCTGGACATCGATCTATCGGTCAGGAATATCCAGGACAGCCAGTTACAAATGATCTTTGCCGTCTGTCATCCGGCGATCGTGGTGGAAGCTCAGATCGGGCTGGCCCTTCGCATACTATGCGGTTTTGGGATAGGGGAGATTGCAGACGCCTTTTTAACCAACAAAGAGACGATCAATAAGCGTCTGCTAAGGGCCAGAGCCAAGCTTAGGAAAGAAAAGATAAAAATAGAATTCCCTGGCAAGATCGAAATGAACCTGCGCCTGGAGGCAGTCCTCAGAACGCTATACCTGCTATTTAACGAAGGCTACTATTCCGCCAGTCATAATAGTGTGCTTCGCAAAGACCTTTGCCTGGAAGCGATGAGATTGACCCTTATGCTTATTCAGAACGAGGACAGCAATAAACCTGCCGCCAACGCCCTGTACTCCCTGATGTGTTTTCAGTCATCGCGATTTGAAGCAAGAGTGAACCCCGCCGGGGAAATGGTATTGTACGATGACCAGGATACCAGCCTTTGGAATAAAGAACTGATGATCCGGGGCGAGCATTTTTTAAATATCGCTTCCACGGGCGTTCAGCTCTCAAAATATCACCTGGAGGCGGGCATCGCGTACTGGCATACCATTAAAGACGATACCAGGGAAAAATGGGAGAACATCCTCCAATTATACAACCACCTGTTGCTGTTGGAATACTCTCCCATAGCCGCGCTGAACCGAACCTATGCTCTTTCCAGGGCCAACGGCAAAGAGCAAGCGCTGATCGAGGCCAAAAAGTTGGATCTGACAGGGCACCATCTCTATCATGTCCTGTTAGGCGAACTCTACAAGGGCACGAACGACCCGATGGCGCTCCAATGTTTTACAACCGCTTTTGAGCTGGCTGCCTCACCAGCGGATAGAAAGATCATCTCGCAAAAGATCCTGTCATGCGGATAGACGGCCAATCTTTCTTTCCTGATAACCCTTGTTCTCTATTTGCTTCAGACATTGACTGCCACTCTTGCGGCCGCAGGCTGATTGGGCATCCCTTTTTTTTCAGTTAACAGTTTGTACAGACTTTGCTTGACGAAAAAATCCCATCCCTTCACGCACGTTTCATAACATTGTACTTCGGGATCCAGCCCGGCATGCGTCATATCGATCCTTGTCTGTTCCTTTTCCGTGCTGAACTCCCAGATCATCCGGGTGCCTGTCCATTCGGTCTTGTCGGCGAAACCGTGCAGGTAACAATCGGTCACTTCCCATACTATTTTCTTGTCGGTAACGGCCTCGGCTATCTTGAACTCGACAAAGGTCTCGACAAACCGGATCGTGAACTTATCGCCTGTATGCTCTGAGCTGCCTTCGAAATCCTTGGACCACCATTTGGGAACGCCCTTACTGATGCTTTCGTACGCTTCCCGGATACCGGCATTTACGGTGATGTCGCAGTGATAATCTTGCTTTTTCATGTTCGTTATATTTAAAATGGATAATACATTCTCCTCAGGCCTGATCCTTGTTCAGGTAATTCTCCAGCGATATGAACTTCTCGTCCCAGAAGCGTTCATAGAACTTCACCCATTCATAGACCTCGTTCAGACGCGTGCCTTGCAGGTAGCAAACCCTTTCCCTTCCCTGCAATACGATATTGATCAGCCCCGCGTCTGAAAGGATGCGGATATGCTTGGTCACCGCCTGTCGGCTCGAATCGAACCTCGTATAGATGTCCTGTATGGTGAGCGCATTGGTGATCATCAAAAGATGCAGGATATGTCTCCGGGTAGGATCTGCGATCGCCTTGAAAACGTCCGTGAATTTCTTTTTGGCCATGTTCATTGTGTTAAATTTTATTTCGCCACCGGCCCGTTTAAAAGTTTTTCCAGCTTGTCGAGGCACTGTATCCATCCGGTATTGTGCATGTCGAGCATAGCCTGGTCTTCAAAGCCGTCATGCTCCAGCCTCAGGATCGTGCCTCCTTCCGTTGCCTCCAGCAACCAGGTTACGGTCGTCTGCGTGGGTATCCCGACCTGTTTCCAGGAATAGACCAGCTTCTTCGGAGCGACGATCTCCAGCACTTCGCCGGTGGCGGCGACCGTATCCTTGTACTTGAAATTAAAAGGCTGGCCTACCTCTGCCTTGAAATCCGTGACCATCAGCCAGGAGGACAGGGCATCTGTCTCTGTCAACGCCTTCCATATTTTTTCAGGCGGGTGGGGGAGCATCTTTTCCTTTTTGATATTCATAATTTGATTTTTAAATTTAGGCAACCATATAGTTGCCTGATTTCCGGATCAAATATAGGGGTAATATTTTAGGCAACCAAATAATTGCCTAATTATTTTTAAAGATATTCTCCTCCACCATGAAAAAAGGCAGCGGCCCATGATCCAGTACCCGGTCGTGAAAATCTTTGATATCGAATGCGGCGCCCTGCTTTTTCTGCAAAGCCTCCTTCCAGCGAAGGATGCGCAAAGCGCCATATTTATAGGTGACCACCTGTGCCGGCCAGCGGCGCATGCGGTTGATCTCACGCATGGCGATCTCGTCCTGGCCCCGGATATTCTTTTTCCAGAAATCAAGCGCCTGCCCGTCCGTCCAGCCATAATAATTCAGACCGACATCCAGGGGAACGCGTACCGACCGGACAATATCCCATTCCCACTTACCCAGCTCGTCATAGGGCGTTCGATAGGCGCCCAGCTCCTTTCCCAACTCTTCGGCATAAGCGCCCCAGCCTTCCATATAGCCCAGGTACTGGAATAGCTGCTGTACCGGAGAGACATCGGCCTTCGCCGCGACCGAAAATTGGTAATGATGGCCGGGTACTCCTTCATGAATGAACAGCCAATCGATCTGCCGTTTGTTATAGGGCTGCCCGAAAACATTATAATAGAATACCTGCTCGTCGTTGTCATAATAGCCCGGCGTCTGTGCCAGGACTTCATTAGCTCCCCTCCGGATCTTCAGGTCGGGTATCTTCGTGTCATTAAAAAGATGGGACAGGTTCCCGTTGACGACCTCCTTGATTCGCTCGAACATTCTTTGCACCTCCCCGGGGTCCTTGATAAAGAACGAGGGATCATTTAGGTGGACATAGAATTGATCCTCGCTCATCCCGGTTCGCATCCGTATCTCCGTAATATGCTTTTTTACCCTTTCGATCTCCGTTAACCCGAATCGATAGATCTGATCGGGCGTTACATCGGCGTTCACCCATCTCTTTAAGAGGTAGGCATACCAGGCCTTCCCATTCGGAACGGTAATGATGCCCGCGGTCGAAATGCTGTCGGGCCGCGCTTTCACCCATTCCTGTTCGAGGGCGAGCCGTTCCAGGTTTAACCCCGTTTCATAATTGATCAGCTCATGATCCTGTTTTTGTGTAAGGCTTAGCGCATCGATCGGGTAGTTGCGGAGCTGCGTAGCGACCGACTTGAAAAAGGCCAATTCCTGCCTGATACTGTCAGCGGACTTTATATGCTCGAAACCGCTTACATAACTCAGATCCAACGAAGGGATATTGAGCGATTTGTACCCGCTCACGAATTGAGCCGAGAATTCATCGAACCCCGGCTTTTTTACAGCAAGCTTTTCGACACCCGGCTCCTTGACGCCCGCCTCTTTGAGACTCGCCTCCTTGACACCCGGCTTTTTGACAGGGGCGAACAATGACAATACCAGGGCGGTTGCAGAGAAGACGATTATTTTCATCTGATAAATATACCATCGTCAACAGCGAACGGCTTACCGCTGGTGTAAGAGCGGGCCCTACACCGCCGGAATAACCTCGGCCACCATCTCAAAGCCTTCCGGGTCATAATAGACACAAGCCATCCTGACCATATTGACGACCCATTTCTCGACCCCGGCTTCGGCCGCCTGCTTGCAAAAAGTGGGATAGTCCGTCTGTCCCTGCTGATGGATCGTTAGCGCATACTGTAATTTTTCCGCGTCTCCATGGGCGGCTATTTCTCTCGGCGCCCATTTCGCAGCTGCTAAAAGGGTGACCCCCCCGGTCCCATAATATTGGATATGCCCGTCTGATACAAAATGCTCATAAGATACCACCCCCAGCTTTTTCATCTCCTGGACATACCCGGGGAAATCCGCCCCGCTCTTTACTTTTGAATGGGCCTCCCTGATCTGATCGATGGTGAACATGATTATTGTTTTAGTTGGTGGACAAATCTAAAAAATATTATTTCATAGATCGCCATCTTTCTCATCGCGAAATAGTTTTTATACGGGTATTTTCAGGAACTTAGTGGGATGGCCGACGAAAAATATCCCAAAATACTTCTCTACAGACGTCTGGTCCAGGCCAAGCTTTTTATTGACGCTCATTACGCCGGGAACATTGCCCTTGACAATATCGCCGACGAAGCCTACTTTTCTAAATTTCATTTCATCCGGCAATTCAAAAATATCTACCGCAGAACGCCTCACCAGTATTTGATCTTCGTGCGAATAGAAAAGGCGATGGAACTGTTAAGGAATGGCATTCCTGTTTCGGACGTTTGCTATGCAGTAGGGTTCGAAAGCTTAAGCTCATTCAGCGGCCTCTTCAAACGTACTGTCGGCATAGCGCCATCCACCTACTCGACAAGACAGCAGATCATAAAAGCGCAAATGTCCAGGTCGCCCCTGTCCTTCGTTCCGGGCTGCTTTGCCGAAAAGCGGGGCTGGATCGAAAAAACAGCAATTTTGGAGAAATGAACCTTCCATGCATATCCTAAATTGCGTCATCATTAAAAGACAAAGACATGATTACAAGGATGACGCACGTGAGCATTTATGTACTCGATCAGGATAGCGCTTACGACTTCTACACAAAAAAACTGGGGTTCAAGGTCATCACGGATCTGCCGATGCCCGGTAATGATCGCTGGCTCACGGTCTGCCCGCCGGAACAGCCGGGCTTTGAGATCATACTAACGCCGGTAACAAGAGGCCTCCTCTCGAAAGAAACGATCCGGACTTTGAAAGACCTGGTCGAAAAAGGGACCTTTGGCGTCGGGCTTTTTACCTGTAACGACGTCTTCGCCACTTATGAAGAACTAAAGGCAAAAGGCGTCGAATTCACCAAGACGCCCAAAAAAGAATTCTATGGCACCGAAGCGATCTTTAAGGACGATTCGGGCAACTGGTTCTCTCTCTCGCAGCTTGCTTAAAAAAAGCTAAATATGAAGACAGTTTTTGACCAGGATACAAGGGACGAATTGATCCGCAGGATCAATACCGTCACCCCGAACAGTACCGCTCGTTGGGGGAAAATGAACGTTAACCAGATGCTCAGACATTGCACCCTATGGGAAGAATGGGTAGCAGGCAGGAAGATCTATAAAAGGGCATTCCTTGGCCGGATCTTCGGTAAAATGGCGTTGAACACATTCTTAAAGGACGACCGTCCCCTGGGGCGTAATTCCCCCACCATCTCTGCATTTACCATCGCCAGGATCGGTGATGGGGAGGACATCGCCTCCGGGCAGGCGAAATGGATCGCCCTGATCCAGGGATATGCGCATTTTTCAAACCCCGGCTTCATACATAGCTTTTTTGGAAAAATGACAAAAGAACAGATCGGGCAGTTGGCGTACAAACATGCCGACCACCACCTCCGCCAATTTAATTGTTAACAGGCCGCGCCTGCCCCCACTAATTTAAAGAAAAGCCGGGATGCCCCGGCTTTTTATTCGCCCATAAGTTCGTAAATTCGGGTAAGCCGGGGCAAGCTTAGGATCTTTTCGCAGTGCCCCCTAAAATACATGCTGATGCCAAAAAAGCCAGGCCTTCCAAAAGATGACGAAGCTCTCCTGAGCGGATCCCGCCGCGACTTCCTCAAACAGTCGTCCTTATTATCGGCGATGGCGCTGACGCCGGGCACGGTCATCCGGGCGGCGGAGGATCAATGGGACGAGAAAATAGCGGACGCCTTCGAGAAGATCACGGTCAACCTGGAAGTGAACGGGGTAAAATACAGCGTGAAAGTGGAACCCCGCGTGACGCTCCTGGATCTGCTCCGGGAACAATTGAACCTGACCGGCAGCAAGAAGGGCTGCGACCGGGGCCAATGCGGAGCCTGTACCGTGCATGTCAATGGAGTGCGGATCAACTCCTGTCTCAGTCTGGCGGTGACCAACGAAGGTAAAAAGATCGCCACGATCGAGGGATTAGCCAATGGCGAAGAACTTCACCCGATGCAGGAAGCCTTCATAAAGCACGATGGTTTTCAATGCGGGTACTGCACCTCGGGACAGATTATGTCGGCTGTTGCCCTGGTGAAAGAAGGCCGGACGCAATCGAGGGAACAGATCAGCGAATTCATGAGCGGGAATATTTGCCGTTGCGGGGCTTATTCCAATATTGTCAAGGCGATCCAGGAAGTTAAAAACAGCCAATCATGAACCCATTTCAATACACGCGATCCTCCGGGACGGCGGGCGCGATCCAGTCCCTGGTAAAAGAGCCGCAGGCGCATTTCCTGGCAGGCGGGACCAACCTGGTCGACCTGATCAAGATGGGGGTGATGACGCCGGAACGGCTGGTGGACATCAATCCCCTGCCGCTAAAGAAGATCGATCAGACGGCGGCAGGCGGATTGCGCATCGGCGCCCTGGCGACGAACAGCGAGGTGGCGGATCATCCGCTGGTATTGCAGAATTACCCGCTCTTATCGCTGGCGATCAATGCGGGGGCTTCGCCCCAGTTGCGCAATATGGCCACGGTAGGCGGAAATATGATGCAGCGCACCCGGTGTAATTATTTTTTTGACACGGCGATGCCTTGTAACAAGCGGTCGCCGGGCTCGGGCTGCGGGGCCCTGGAGGGATATAACAGGATGCATGCGCTCTTCGGCGCAAGCGATTCCTGTATCGCCGTGAATCCAAGCGATATGAACGTGGCGATGCTGGCGCTCGACGCCCTGGTGCATGTACAAGGCCCAAAGGGAGAAAGAAAGATCCCCTTTGCGGATTTCCACCGGCTCCCCGGCGATCACCCCGAAAAAGACAACAGCCTCGAAAGGACGGAGCTGATCGTCGCGGTGGATCTTCCTGCAAAGGCGACGGCGTTCAACAAGCACGTCCACTATCTGAAGATCCGCGACCGCTCTTCCTATGCCTTTGCCCTCGTATCGGTGGCGGTGGCCCTCGACATGGACGGCAGCACGATCAAAGATGCCCGTCTTGCGATGGGCGGCGTGGCGCATAAGCCCTGGCGCTTGCCGGCGGCGGAAGCCTTCCTAAAAGGCCGGGCAGCGGACGATGCCGTGTTCAAACAGGCGGCTCAGATCGCCATGCAGGGCGCCAGGGCCTATAAATACAATCAATTCAAGCTGACACTCGCGCCTAATGCGATCCTGCAAGCGCTAA
>OLLP01000593.1_pt1 | contig 14630 bp, 16 predicted proteins | sample 1604561 | NCBI WGS metagenome assembly OLLP01 (sample SAMEA104055722, study PRJEB20765) | soil metagenome | isolation source: soil | reverse complement strand
GAGATCCCCCGCCCTGGCCGCAGCGGTTTGGGCAATGTTCTCCAGCAAACCAGGTTCGCGGAATCGTCCATCGGTCACAAAAATATTGTCGTCTGTAATTTTAAAGGAGGTCCGTGTAATATCCGCATCGGAGCAGACCAGCCGGTCGATCATGACAAAAGGCGGCCGTTGCGGTATCAGGGACTGTACATTCACGAATATAGCCCTCCATTTATGGATAATACTTCCGCCGTAATATAGGCCGCGTCCTTCGAAGCCAGAAAACCGACCGCATGCGCCACCTCTTCCGGCAATCCGAATCGCCTCACCGGGACCAGGGCTTTCATTTTCTCTTCGTCGAGACCCTCGGTCATATCGGTCCTGATAAAACCGGGCGCCACGGCATTAACCGTGATACCATGTCTGCCCACTTCCTGGGCCAGCGCCTTGGTAGCGCCGATCAAACCCGCCTTGGCAGCCGAATAATTCGTCTGTCCCGGCAAACCCTTCAATCCCGATAGGGAAACCATATTGACGATCCTTCCATATCTTTTATACAGCATCCCGTTCAACACCAGGCGCGTCACATAGAAAAAACTATCCAGGTTGCTCCTGATCACGTTCTCCCACTGTTCGTCCTTCATATAGAGCATCAGGCAGTCCTCGTTGATACCCGCATTGTTCACCAGCACTTCGATGAACTTATCCGCATTCCTTTCGATCCATCCCCCCAGCGTTCCCTGCACCTGCTCTTTGTCCGAGACGTCGAAGGGCAATAGCTCGCCATCTCCGCCAACGGCCCTGACCTGCGATAAGGTCTTTTCCGCCTCTTCTTTATTCGACTTGTAGTTCACCAGGACATAATAGCCCATCTCCGCCATTTTCAGACAGACCGCCTTCCCGATACCTCTCGACCCGCCTGTGACCAATGCACACTTCATTTTAAACCGTTTTTAAAATTTCGATCAGATCCCCAGGATCGGAGCCCTCCAAAAACCCTTTTACCTTTTCCAGCTCTTTGTATTTCGGGGCATCCCCGACAAATTTCGGGAACAGCCTTCTTATCTCCAGGTAAAAAGCCCGCGTATCGGCCGACAGCCTTGGCACGCAATCCGCATGATCGATCGCCTGGCAGATCGTCATCGCCTGGATAGCCAGCACGGTAAAGGAGTTTTCGATCACTTTTTGCGTCATCAGCGCCGCATTGCAGCCCATGCTTACGATGTCCTGGTTATCGTTGTTGTTCGGGATACTGTGCACATACATGGGAAAGGAAAGGGTCTGGTTCTCCGCCACCGTCGACACCGCGGTGAACTGCATCCCCTGCATGCCGAAATTCAATCCCAGTACGCCGAGGTTCACGAAGGGCGGGAATTTCTGGTTCAGCTTGTCATTCAAAAGGAAATTGAGCTGTCGCTCCGCCAGCATCGACAATTTCGTGATGGCCGTCTTCAACTTGTCCATCTCGAGGGCCACATAGTCCCCGTGAAAATTGCCGCCATGAAAGATATTCTGATTGACATGATCGATCACGGGGTTGTCATTCACTGAATTCAGTTCATCGGTCACGATCTTTTGCGATTGTCCGATGGTATCGAATACCGGTCCCAGCACCTGGGTAATGCAACGCAGGGAATAATATTCCTGCACCTTGTCCTCGAAGACCGCCTCTTCCAGCTTACCCGGATGATAAAGATGCTCCGAGCGGTTACGGATCAGCTTACTGTCCTTCAGGATCTCGCGCAACATGGCGGCGATCTTATTCTGCCCCTTATGATGTTTGATAATATTCAATTCGTAGGAATAATGATCGTCGAAGGCTTCGACGATCTCATTGGTCAGCGCGGAGAGGAGTACCGACCATCTCAATAATTTCCATGCCTGCAGGATATTCACCAGGCCGATACCCGTCATGGCCGAAGTGCCGTTCAGGATGGCCAGCCCTTCCCGGATATGAATGGAGAGCGGCTTTAGTTTGCACCTGGAAAAAATGTCCGCGGTCGGATGAACCGCGCCTTCGAAAAGCACTTCTCCCTCCCCGATCAAGGTCAGGGCAAGATGCGCCAATTGCACCAGGTCGCCGCTCGCGCCCACTCCCCCATGTTCATAGATACAGGGGATAATATTTTTATTGATCATCGCGGCGAGCAGTTCCACCGCTTCCACATGCACGCCCGAATAGCCCTGCATCAGGCTGTTCAGCCGCGCGATCATGATCGCCTTGCCCGAGCGGGCGGGCAGCACGCGACCACTGCCCGAACTATGACTGCGGATCAGGTTGTATTGAAGCTGCAAAAGATCCTCTTCCCTGATCCGGTATTGCGCCATCGGGCCAAAACCCGTATTTATTCCATAGATCAGCTTGTCGGCCGAAAAATCCTGCAAAAAACGAAAATTGAGATCGATCCGTTCCAGGGCGGCGGGTTCCAGAACGACCTTTTTTCGTTCATATAAAAGATCCGAAAATTCATCTAAATGCAGCGTGCTTTGTCCGACACTAACCATGAGCAAACTCGATTTAAATTTTGATATGATCCCTTCCGCCAGCTTGTTCCGGGCTTTTCTTCCGGGCCTCTGTTCCAGGCTCCTGTTCCGGGCCTTGCGGGATGGCCAAAGTTAGGCCATTTTGGCCCCAATTCGCCTGTCCACAAATTTCATCGCCTTTCTTCCCGCGGCTGGAAAATGCATTCTTTGCATCTCTTCGGCGTCAACATATTCGACACGGGGGCTTACTCTCAGCCTGGCCTGTAGATAAGCCCGTATCCGGTGATCACAGGCCGCGCTACGATCCGCAGGCTGGAGATGAAGCAGGATCTCATCCAGGCCGACCTCGTTGGAATAGACTTCCACGACAAAATCAAGCACGTCTTCCATTTCGTTCAACAGATCGAAAAGGGCGGGGGGATATAAAGTAGTTCCTTTGAATTTGATCATTTGCTTTTTCCGGCCGATCACGGGCGACAGCCGCAGGCTCGTCCTTCCACATGCACAGGGCTCGTCGAGATACATACAGATATCGCCGGTGCGGTAGCGTAACAAAGGCATGCCTTCGACGCCCAGCGTGGTGATGGTCACTTCCCCCGGCTCTTGCGGCCCCACCTGCCGTCCATCTTCGCCCAGCAATTCCACGATCAGCAATCCGGGTTGCAGATGCCCTCCCCGCCCTTGCCCGCATTCGGTAAAGGCCGTTTGCATTTCGGTGGAGGCATAGGTCGAATAAAGGGGGATATCCCAGCCTTCTTTGATCTTTTTTCCCAGGGCATTCAAGGAAAAGTCGGTGTTCCGTATATTCTCGCCGATACAGATCGCCTTCTTTACCGACGAAGCGTTCGGATCGATACCCGCGTCCCGGGCAAACTGGATGAGCTTTAACAAAAAAGAAGGAACGGCTACGATCGCCGTGGGCTGGAGCCGGCGGATGGTCTCCCATTGCAGCGAAGGAACGCCAGGCCCCAGCCGGATGATGCCCGCGCCCAATTTCCGCAAGCCCGAATAATAAGCGATCCCGGCCATGAACTGACGATCCAGGGTCAGCATCAATTGATAGATGTCGCTTGCCGATCCGTCGGCGCAGGAAAAAGAATGATATTCATTCTCCGCCAGCCGATCCAGATCCTTTTCAGTAAGCGCGATCGTGACGGGACTGCCCAGGGTCCCGGAAGTAGAGGCATATTCGATAATCTTGTCCCGATGCACGCATAAAAAGTCATCATTACGCTCTTGCAGATCCTCCTTGCTCGTGGTAGGAATGGAGGCAAGATCGGCGACGGACCGGATCGAGGCGATATCGATATGATGTTCTGCAAAAAGTTCCCGGTAAAAAGGGGAGTGAAGGGCGAGCCAGGCCAGCAGTTCCTGTAATTTTTTATCCTGGATGGCCTTTACGGCATCCACCGGCTGATATGCTGTTTTTCCAAGGCTCATGATACGATTTCTATGATGACTACGGCGGATGCTATGCTCTTCAAATGCGATAAGGAAACCGAAATATTCATTTTTCCTCGTCCGGCAAGGGTCATGGCCGTCCGGCCCAGCAAGGATAGCAGCGGTTTTCCGGCGGCGTCATGGGTGATCTCCACTTCGTTAAATGCCGTACCCTGCGCCCATCCCGTACCCAAAGCCTTAAAAAAGGCTTCTTTAGCGGCAAATCGCGCGGCATAATGTACATATTTATCCGCTTTTGATTCGCAATAATCGATCTCTTTTTTGGAGAATACTTCTTCCCTGAAGCCCGCCGTCCTGCCGATCTTCCCGGCCACCCGCTCCACTTCTATCAGATCCATGCCCAGTCCTTCGATCATAGTGACAAAAATTAGGGGTGTGCAAGCTGCCGGAGTATTTTTTCCTGGGCCGCCTTCAATTGTTCGGGGCTGACTTTCAACTTGCCATGCGTAAAATCCAGGTCGCCGATAGAATCTATCGGCACCAGGTGCAGATGGGCATGGGGCACTTCCAGCCCGATCACGGCCATCCCGCAGCGGTTACAGGCAAATGCCTTTTCGATAGCCCGGGCGATCGGCTTCGCGAAAAGCAATAGATTTGCCAGGTAGGCATCCGGTACGTCGAAGAACTTATCGACCTCTATCTTCGGTACGACCAGCACATGGCCTTCCCGCAAGGGGAATATATCCAGGAATGCGTAGAACTGATCGTTCTCCGCGATCTTATAGCTGGGTATCTCGCCGGCGATGATCTTCGAAAAAATGGTCATAAAGGGCGGGGTCTAAGCGGTGATATTTTCCACCTTGAATTTGAGAAGGCCTGCGGGCACTTTTACTTCGGCTACTTCACCGACCTTTTTGCCCAATAGCCCTTTACCGATCGGGGAGGTAACGGAGATCTTCCCCAATTTCAGATCGGCTTCTTTTTCCGATACCAGGTAATAGGTTACCTGCTTTTCGCTATTCAGGTTCGTAACGGTCACTTTTGTCAGTATGGACGCCTTGCTCGTGTCGATCGTGTCCTCATCCATGATCCTTGCATTGACGAGCTCTCCCTCCAGCCGCTGGATCTTGGCTTCCAAGAGTCCCTGTGCTTCTTTGGCGGCATCGTATTCTGCATTTTCCTTCAGATCGCCTTTTTCACGCGCTTCCGCGATGGCCCGGGAAGCAGCCGGGCGCTCCACCGCCTTTAATCGTTGCAGCTCCGCCTTGAGTTGTTCGAGCACATGTTTGGTATAATAAGCAAACGCACTCATAGTTCCCTCCTTTCAGTTTAGAATAAAGAAAAAAATACAACGCCTCAGGAAAATTTCCAGAAAGCGTTGCACTATTTAGTTTGCACACCCCATCCCGGGGATAGGATGTCCTAATATCTTACTCATGCCGGTGACACCGTCACAGTCTGCAAAGATAGAATTTTTTAGAAAATCTACCTAAATACCGAGTTTTTCCAGCAAAACCTTGGCCATTTTATAAAAAGCCTCGTGGCTATAGCCCGCGATATGAGGGGTGATCAGGGTATCCGGGCGGCCAAGCAACCCTTCCAATTGCTGCCTTTCCGTGGGAGTATAGGTTTCCAGCCGCTCATTTTCAAGCACATCCAGCGCCGCCCCGGCCAGCTTGCCGTTCTCCAGCGCCCGGATCAGGGCTCCCGTATCGAGGATTTTGCCTCTTGAGGCATTGATGAAATAAGGCTTTCTTTCCAGCGAGTTGAAGAATGCCTCCCCCGCCATATGGAAGGTATCTTCCGTCAGGGGGACATGGAAGCTAACCACATCGGCATAGCGGGCGACCTGCTCCAGGGAGGCTTCCCGCACGTTCCCCTTGGCAAAGCCGAATTGGTACTTGTCATAAGCGAGGATGGTGGTATCGAAGGAGGACAATAATTTGGCGAAGGCGCCGCCCGTATTGCCATAGCCGACAATCCCCACGGTCTTGCCCGTCAGCTCGGTGCCTCTGTTGGCATCCCGGATCCATTTCCCTTCTTTGATCTCTTGATTGCTGACAAACAGCTTGTTCATCAGCGCCAGCAGCATGCCTAAAACATGCTCGCCTACGGCATTCCGGTTGCCTTCCGGGCTGCTCACGCATTGGATCCCTTTGGATTGTGCGTAGTCCGTATCGATCAGCTCCATACCGCTGCCCAGACGGCCGATCCAACGGAGAGCGGGAGCTTTGTCCAGGATATTCCGGTCGATCTTCAACCGGGTGGTGACAACCAGCCCTTTTACATCCCCGATAGCCGATCCCAGCTCTTCATAACCGATCTGGGGAGCATGCTGAACGGTATATCCCTGCTGCTCCAGTCTTTCCTGCAGGTAGGGGTGAACTTTTGCGGTGATTAAAACTCTGTTACTCGGAGCCATAATGTCTTTTAAAATTGTCCTCGTGAGCCCTTCGGGGTTCATGGGAGGCAAAATTAACGCATCTTCCAGGTCAATGTGGCAAAATCATCCACCGATAATTGTTCCGCGCGTTTGTTGAAAAGGGGGTCTTCCAGGACGACCGGCTCGAACAAGGCTTTCACCGCATTGCGCAAGGTTTTCCGGCGCTGGTTAAAGGCCGTCTTCACCAATAGGAAAAATCGTCTCTCGTCCTGCATCTTCGCCGGTTCTGCCCTCGGGGTCAGCCTGATCACGGCGCTTTTCACCTTGGGTGGCGGGTTGAAGCATTGTTCGGACACTTCAAACAGGTATTCCACGTCAAAAAAGGCGCGGATCAACACACTTATTACCCCATAGGTCTTGCTGCCTTCCCCGGCCGCAACACGTAAAGCGACCTCTTTCTGGAACATGCCCGTCATGGTTTCGATCTGGCCCCTCCATTCGAGCATCCGGAACAGGATCTGGGTTGATATATTATAGGGGAAATTGCCCACGACCGTGAACTTCCCTTCGAAGGGGGCCCCGATCTCCAATATGCTCCCGTGCAGGATCCTGCCTTTCAGCGCGGGCCAGGTCTTTTCCAGATAAAGCACTTTTTCCCCGTCCAGTTCGACCGCCCGGAGATCGATGTTTTCCGCCTCTAAAAAGAACCTGGTCAGCGCCCCGGCGCCAGGGCCCACTTCCAGCAGCGGCACGTGCGTGACGATTTCTTCATCCTTAGGGATCCGTCCGCTCTTTGCGTCTTGCCCACGACCTTGAAAAGCCGCCGTTTCGAGCACCATCGCCACGATCTTCCGTGAAATATTCTCGTCTTTGAGAAAATGCTGGCCTAACGATTTTTTGAGCGTATACATGGGAAAAGCTTCAAGCCGCAAGCTACAAGCTTCAAGCGAGAATTTTATACCCGGCTTTTCCCGTACCTTCATCGCCGAAAAATTTACGCATGAGCCTTTTCAAACCAGTTATAGGGATTACCACCGGCGATCTGAATGGAATCGGTACAGAGCTGATGATCAAGACCTTTGCGGATCATCGTCTCCTCGAACTATGCACCCCGCTGTTGTTCGGCTCCAACAAGCTCGTCAATTTTTACCGCAAGTCCATTCCGGAGAGCACGCTGAACTATCAGAACACCAAGGATTTTTCACGCATCGCGCCTAAACAGGTCAATATCTATAATGTCTGGGAAGAAGAACCCGCCGTTCTGCCGGGCCAACTGACGGATATAGGGGGCCAATACGCCGTTAAATCCCTCATTGCCGCCACGGATGCCCTGAAAAGCAAAAAGATCCAGGGGTTGGTAACAGCGCCAATCCATAAAAAGAATATCCAGTCGCCTTCCTTTAATTTCACCGGCCATACGCCTTATCTCAAACAGGCTTTCGGCGCGAACGACGTCCTCATGCTGATGGCATCGGATAATTTCAGGGTGGGCCTGGTCACGGAGCATGTGGCCCTGCGGGAAGTGGCCCAATATATTACCCGGGAAGCCATCCTGTCGAAGCTCAATATTTTGCGCGATAGCCTGATAAAAGACTTTGGCATCGACAAACCCAAGATCGCCGTGCTGGGGCTCAACCCGCATGCCGGGGACGAAGGGCTGATCGGGAAAGAAGAAGAAGAGATCATCAAGCCGGCCATCAAGGACGCAAAACACAGCATGCTGGTATTCGGCCCTTTCAGCGCGGACGCCTTTTTCGCGCGCAACCAGCAAACCAAATTCGATGCGGTGCTGGCCATGTACCACGACCAGGGCCTGATCCCTTTCAAATCCCTGTCCAGCGGCGAAGGAGTGAACTTCACCGCCGGCCTGCCCGGCGTACGTACCTCGCCCGATCACGGAACCGCCTTTGATATCGCCGGGAAGAACAGGGCCGATCCTTCCTCCTTCCTGGCCGCCATCTATTCCTGTCTGGATATCATCCGCAACCGCCAGGAATATGAGGACAACCGCAGCAATCCCATGAAGAAAATGGGCGCCGCGGTGCTGGGCAATACGGTCGATGAAAAGATCGAAGGGAACAGAGGTTAAGCCAGGCCGATCGGCGGCATCATTGGAACACGCTATCCGCCACTCCCTTATTGATAATATACGAGCTATAACTGATCTCCACGCTGCCCTTGGCATTCACCGGCCCGTCCGGTTTTTTCGCGGAGCCGTCGTCATAATCGAAGGTCATGCCTTTGGGCAACTTATAATCCTTGATATTGAACGTGAATACTACTTTATCGGGCAGGGCATACCCGCTGTATTTTCCATAGCTCATCGCCACTTCATAGCTGCCGTTTTCACGCGTAGTGGTGCGCGCCTTCAGGATCAGCAGCCGGGCCTCGTCGATATACAGCGTGGACAGCACCAGGTCGGCGCTATCGTCCAGCGGCAGTAATTTGATCACCCGCGCTTTATGGCCATCGACTGTTTCATTGCCCGCATCCAGGGTCGTATAGCCTCCTTTCAACAGGTTGTTCAGGCTGATGGTCACTGCCCCTTTTGGAACCAGCGAAATGCCTTTATCGTTCTTGATCTTCAGCTTGTCCGGCCGTTTGAAATAAACGACCACCTGCGCCTCGGGTACTTTCAGGAAGCTCACGTTCGTCCGCATGATGCCCGTGGCCTGGTAGTTGTTGACCTGGTCGAGCTTTGCCCTGGCTTTTTGCAATAAAGCGGCCGCGTCCTGGGCATGAACTGCCGCCGTCAACAAGAAAAGGGAAAAGAGGAAAAAGCAGAATTTCTTATTCATCATAAAACGTTTTTCGATTCAGGTTCATTCGCGACTTCGGCCCGCGCCGACCCGTATCGCATCCTAACTCAAAATATCCTTCCTGTTGAATGCCCATATCGCCGTCGACAAGAACAGGGCAATATACCCCAGGAGTATCGCCAGGCTCCGCATGATGGCCGGCAGGTTCTCGATCGAGCCCGGTATGGCGGCCCCGTCCCCGTTGGCCTGCGAATAGAAGAATCCCTTCCAGGCCAGCATATGCGAGGTGAACAGCCAGGGCTTCACCGTATTGTCATACAAAGGGATCTTCATCTCGGATAAAAGGGTCAGCACGATCACGATGCTGATCGTCGCTACGATGGGGCCGATCGAATTCGAGGCAAAGACGGACAGCAGGAAGGCCAGCGCGGCTACCGTGCTCAGCGCCACCGTGGCGTAGGCAAAGGCGGCGATATAACGCCAGAACACATCCGCCTGCCCGATCTGCTCCATCCCGTTATTACGCGCGATCAGCATATCGTTGGTGCCGAAGAGCAGCATACTCAGGAAGAGGGCGAGCAGGGCCATCCAAATCAGCAACGCGACCGTATACACGACGGAGGCCGCATATTTCACGAGCATGAGCTGCGTGCGGCTGACGGGCTTGGTCATCAGCAGACGCAAAGTGCCCATATCCGCTTCGCCGGATACGATATCGCCCGCTACCAGGGCCACGAGTAAAGGGATCTGGATCAATAGCAGGTTGAGGATGATAAAGGCGACCAGGTAGCCGTTCATGATCATCGGGTACGGGATGTAGAACGAGTCGGACAGGCTGGCCATCATCAATTGCAGATAGGCCTTGCCATCGAATTTCAATCCCAGTTGAATGACCAGGATCATGGCGGCGATGGCCGCGAAGGCGATAAAGGTCCGCGGACGCCTGAATATCTTGAATAGCTCAATTCTTAAAAGCTTCCACATGCTGGTTGGCGGTTGTCAATGATAAAAAATAGTCTTCCAGGGAGTGACGGGGCCGGATCGCCAGCACCTGCACACCGGCTTTCACCAGATCCTGCGCGAAAAGGGGGATTACCGCCTTGTCCATCTTAAAGACGAACTCCCCTTCCCTACGCTCATGCAGCGATGATTGCCAGTTCGAAGCGGCGATGATCCGGGCAGCCCCGTCGGGATCGATACAGTCGAGTTCCACGATCGTTTGTGCGGGATCGAATAATTCCTTCACCGTGCCCTCCACGATCTTCCGGCCTTTATCGATGATCAGCATGCGGTTGGCGATCAATTCCACTTCGCTCAATAGGTGAGAGGAAACCAATATCGTCTTTTTCAGATGGGTGCTCAGGTGCAGGATGAGATGACGGATATCCGCGATGCCCTGGGGGTCGAGGCCATTGGTCGGCTCGTCGAGGATGACGAGGTCGGGATCATGGATCAGGGCGATACCGATGCCGAGACGCTGTTTCATCCCCTGCGAATAGGTATGCACCTTGCTCTGCGCCCTTTCCGCCAACCCTACCTGCTCCAATTGCTCCATTAACCGCTTGTGGGAGACTTTTACGCCGCTCATCCGGGCAAAAATGGACATATTCTCGTAGGCGGAGAGGTATTTATACAGATCGGGTCGCTCGATCACCGCGCCCACGCGCCGCAGGATCTCTTTTCGGTGGGTGCGGAGGTTCATGCCGAATAGCTCGATCTCCCCGGCACTGGGACGGATCAGCGTCAGCAGCATCCGGATGGTCGTCGATTTGCCCGCGCCATTCTGACCGAGAAAGCCATAAACATCAGCGGACTGTACGGAGAAAGATAAGGAATCCACCGCCTGCAGCTCCTTGAAATGCTTGGTCAGGCCGGTTACCTTGATTATAGACATAATATTGAATATCAATGTATTTCGGTCGTCGATCTGCGCCTTTTGTGTTACAAATCAACCAAAGAATAGTTGATCGGACGGACGCTATTCTCCTTATTTATTTGCATCGCCGCAAAAATTTTTTGCGATGCTTGCAAGTACAGATTGTGTTTTCTATCTTTGATGCATCATCCTTTGATAATCCTCCCCAATTCCCCAAAGACCCCGTAAATTACCAAGCTCCGGGAAAAACTCCGAGATCGATCTTATTTTCGTACATTTTTCTATATAGTTCCTTCCTCTGAATCGCCGTGTTTACCTACTATTAATTATTCACCTTCTGAAACACAAAAAGATGAAAAGGAACTTGTTAATCGCGCTTTTGATCCCTATCGCATCGCTCGCCGCCCAGTCCGTTCTGGCAGAAACTTCGGACAATTTCAACTCCCGCCCCGGCATCGCCATCACCTCCGTAAAAGGCTATCTTCAAGGCAATTGCTGGTTCTTCGCTGATTTCGATGTCAACCGCAATGGCTGGGCCCCCCGTATGGAAGGCGATGGCGCGATGGTATCCGGTAACGGCTCCGTAGCCACGGAAACGACCGGCATTTATACGCCCTTGCTCGATGTCGACGCCCATACGACGGTCGCCTTTAACTATATGTTCAATCTCCCGGTCAGTGACCGCAGATGGATTAAGATCTACGCAGCCAATGCGGACGACAAGGCCCTTTTCTTGTTGGACAGCGTGGAGCTGACCGGCTCCGACAACAAAACCATCTATCACTATAATAAATCATTACCCGCTAACGCCGCCGGTATATACAAATTGTATATCAATTACCAGGGCCTGGGAGGCAACGAGCGCGTCGCCATCGACGAACTGGCCATCAGCGCCTCTGCCCATTATGCGGCTACCTGCAACGAGGCTCCCGTCGCGTTGAAGGATAAGTTCACCGGCACGGCTTTTCATACGGCCAGTGGCAACGTACTGGACAACGATCATGACGCGAATCATGAGAAACTAACTGCTTATTTATTGAATGATTCTCCCGACGGTAGCGTGGAGCTGGCGAAAGACGGAAGCTTCAGCTTTACTCCCAGAACAGGATTTACGGGCAGCTCCACGCATTTCTCTTACAAGGTCTGTGACAATGGGTATCCGGCCCTTTGCTCGGTCACGACCGGCGCTACCATTCATTTCCCTTCCCGTTCGAGCCTGGTGAGCTTCCATGCGCAATACAGGAAAAATGCGGTGGACATCGACTGGAATGCGGCCATCGGGAACAACAGCGATCATTTCGACATCGAAAGGAGCCTCGATGGTAACAATTTCGAAACGATCGGCCAGGTCAGGGCCGGTAATGCCGCCGCCCTCCAGGCATACGCCTACACCGATAAGGTGAGCAGCAATACGGTTCGGAAAAATGACCTCTATTACCGTCTGCGCCAGGTGGACGCCGGAAATAAGGTATTCTACTCCAAGGTGCTGATCGTACGGATGTACCAGAGCAAGAGCGTTACCGCCATGAGCGTTACTCCCGATCCGGGCGTCAACGACATCCAGGTGAACGTGCAGTTAAAGGAAAAGTCTTATGTGGTCATGACGGTGAGGGACAATAACGGCAGCGAAATCATTAAAAAATCGGTTTTTGGAGACAACGGCTCCAATATGTTCGATATCGAAGGCACCCATGAGCTGGTTCCCGGCACTTATGAACTGGAAGTCATCGTCAACAGCAACGAAAGGATGACGATGAAACTGGCGAAGAGCTAGTGATCAAAAGCGATCGTCGACCCGGCAGAACTCATTTTTGTTTGAACCCCTTTGGCGCAAGCCGAGGGGTTATTTTTTTATATCCAGATAGGACTGCAAGTCCTTTACATACTCTTCAAATGCCTTGATGCCTGCCGGAGTGATCCGGCAGACGGTCAACGGGTAATTATCCTTGAACTGTTTGGAGATATCGATATAACCGGCCTCTTTCAGCTTGTTGATCTGCACGCTAAGATTGCCGGCGGTAGCGTTGGTCTGCTCCCTGAGAAAAGTAAATTCCGCCTCTTTCACGCCGATCAGGATGGACACGAGGGCAAGCCTTAGCTGAGAATGTAATATGGGGTTCAGATCTTTAAACATGCTGCTCTTTTGCTTTCAGGTACCGTTTTCTCAGGATAAGGCCTGGAATGAACCAAGCCAGTTGCGCTGCAACCGCGTTATATAACATGGTATAGGGAAAGGGGGTATAGAGGCTCAGGAGGGAAAATACCCAACACGCGATCCCGCCGATGATCATCGGCTTGAATCCCCGGCCATAACCGGTGGCGAAGGTCGGGATCCCATACAGGATCAGGAATATGGAGTTTATGTTCGGTATATCGATGACAAAGTCCATATAGGTCAGGAAAAAAATGGCAATTACATAGCTTATCCAGATCCCGCCTATCAGGTCATCATGATGTTGCTTGAATTTTTTTGCCTTTCTTTCCGTTTTGGACAGGATCACCTGCGGGATCACCGCCGCCAGGGCAAGAAACCAGATATGACGCAGAAATGGCCACTGGAGATAATAATTAAAAAAAGTCACCAGGGCGCAAAAGGTTATGATGCTCCCCCAGAACAGCGCAGTGAGGCCTGTGTCACGGTAATCGTTCTTTGCCTTGCTGATCATCCGGGTGATCAGTTCCAGGCTTTCCTCGTTGGTCATTTTTTTTTCTTGTTCCATGGTCAAGCGGCGTTAATCTTGTTTTCGTTGATGATCCTTGCGCAATAAATAGCCGGGAATAATATAGGTTACCAATATGGCCAGGGCCAGCACCAATATATTATAATCATAGGTGGTGAACACAGAGAGGATCGCGAGCATCCAGCCGACGATGGCTCCCCATACCAGGGGACGGAACTTCAATAATCTTCCGGTGACAAAGCAGCCGAGCGAATACAGCAGGATGAAAAAAGTATACGAATTCTGCCAGTCTCCGTGGTTTGCGAAGACAATAATGATCATTAACTGATTGATCCCCACCCCGGTCCAGAGATAGCGAATACTGTCATCTACATAGCTCTTTACCCTTCTCGTTCCTTTTTCCTTTCTGCCATGCCAGAAGGAAAGGATGATACCGACCCACATCAGGTTCCAGACAATGGGATGGAGCTCGGTTCGCACGATCACTTTCAATACGAACTGGGCCAGGGCCGCAATGAGTACCAGCCAGCCCCAGAGCAGAAAATAATAGCTCTTGTCTGCAACTGAATCTTTGGTCTTATCGATCATCGCCTGGATGATCTGAAGGCTTTGTTGCGGCGAGAAGTCGTCTGTTTGCTTATCCATAATAGGGGGTTGGGGTGTTATTGACATTGCGCCAACATGGCTTCGGCCTGTTGCTGCCCCCAGTTCGGGTACAGCGGCTTGGGCTGCGCAGATTTGAACAGGGCAACGGATTTTTCAAAAAGGGGTTTGGCCTTGTCCTTGCCGCCGCCGTATTGTGGAGGCGTACTGAACAGGCTCATGCCTTGCAGGTAATAGAGACGGGGATTGTTCGGGTCGGCCTGTATCCCTTTGTTCAGCGCGGCCGAAGCCTCCTGGCCATAGGTGCTCCAACGGCTTTGCGGATCCACTACCATTTGCTGGGTAGCCGTCATATTCTCTATTATATATAATTCCGAGTTCTTTTCAATGCTTTCCGCTTTGGCCAGGAGCGCCTTGATCTTCACCGCGTTCTCGTCCGCGTGATCCTTCATTTCCGGGTACCA
>OLLP01000669.1_pt1 | contig 14767 bp, 11 predicted proteins | sample 1604561 | NCBI WGS metagenome assembly OLLP01 (sample SAMEA104055722, study PRJEB20765) | soil metagenome | isolation source: soil | reverse complement strand
TCGATGACCTGCTCGACGAGATCGACAAACGAATCAAAAAAGGCGACCGGGTCCTGGTGACTACGCTTACCAAACGAATGGCGGAGGAGATGGATAAGTATTTGCACCGAATCGACATTAAGTCCAAATACATCCACAGCGAGGTGGAAACGCTGGAGCGGGTGGAGATCCTCCGGCAGCTTCGTTTAGGCGAGATCGACGTGCTCGTCGGCGTGAACCTCCTGAGGGAAGGGCTCGACCTCCCGGAGGTTTCGCTCGTCGCGATCCTGGACGCGGATAAAGAAGGCTTCCTGCGTAATGAGATGTCGCTCACCCAAACCGCGGGACGCGCCGCGCGTAACGTGGACGGTCTCGTGATCTTCTATGGGGATAAGATGACCGAGAGCATGCAACGCACGATCGACGAGACAAGCCGCCGCCGGGAAAAACAGGTCGCCTTCAATACCGAGCACGGTATCACCCCCCGAACCATCATAAAATCGAAAGAACAGGTCTTCGCCCAGACCTCCGTATTGGATATCAAGGGCTATGACCCCGCCAATGCCTATGCCCTCGCACCCGACGGGGAACTGGTGACGATGGCTGCCGAGGATCAGGAACAGTACCATACCATTCCCCAAATGGAAAAAGCGATCGCCAACACGAAAAAGGACATGGAAAGAGCGGCCCGCGACCTGGATTTTATGGAAGCCGCACGGCTAAGGGACGAGATGTTCGGGTTGCAGAAGCGGTTGAAGGAAATGAAGGGGTAAAACAGCCTGTTTTCTAAGTGGAAAGAATTATTTTTAAAAACTGTGGCCTGGAGAAACAATATTTGCATTTCCAGCGTGTTTAAGTTGCAGATTCAATTATCCAATAACCTCTACAATAATCGTTATGAAAACCGCTAACCGTAATTCGATACCCCCTTTTATCATTCCCTTGTTCGTTGCAGCCGTACACCTTGATCTTTTCGCCCGGATGCTGTTCATGGGACGTCGAAAAAAAGTCAGGTATCTGACCCGGACCATTTTCCAGCAGACTACGCACCGCCGCTGGTAACCGGGAATAGATTCCGGAATTTCCTACCTTAGTGGGATGAGTAAGAAGTTATTCCTCCTGGACGCCATGGCGCTGATCTTTCGCGCCTATTATGCCCTGATACGCAGCCCGCGCGTCACTTCCAAAGGCCGGAACACGAATGCGCAATTCGGTTTCACCAATGCCCTGGTCGATCTCATCAATAATCAGCATCCTTCGCATATGGCGGTCTGTTTCGACACCCACGCGCCGACCGAGCGACATACCGACTTTGTCGCTTATAAGGCCAATCGCCAGGAGACCCCCGAAGATATCCTAAGCTCCGTCGACGATATCAAAGCCATCATCAAAGGTTTCAATATCCCCTGCATGGAGCTCGACGGCTATGAGGCCGATGACGTCATCGGCACCCTGAGCCTCCAGGCGGCTGCGGCCGGGTACGAGGTCTATATGGTGACGCCCGATAAAGACTACGGACAGCTTGTGTCCGATACGATAAAGATCTATAAGCCGCCTTATCAGGGAGGGCTCGCCGAGATCATGGGCCCGAAGGAGGTTTGTGAAAAATGGAATATCAAAGAAGTCTCGCAGGTAATCGATATCCTGGGGCTGATGGGCGACAGCGTCGATAATATCCCGGGCATCGCCGGGGTCGGGGAGAAGACCGCCGCCAAGCTACTCGCCGAGTACGGCACCCTCGAAAATGTGCTGGACAATGCCGAAAAAATAAAAGGCGCATTGGGTGAAAAGGTCAAGGCAGGCAAGGAAATGGCCATTCTGAGCAAGAAGCTGGCTACGATCATCACCCAGGTTCCGGTCGCCTTTCACGAAGAGGATTTCAGACTGAAAGAATGGAACAGGGAGGCCCTTATTGATATATTTGGCAAGCTGGAATTCAAGACGGTCGCAAAAAGGATACTGGGCGAGGATCTGAGCGGAACGGCTACCCCTCGAGAAGCCGTGCAGAAGGATCTCTTCGGGAATGCGGTGGAAACCAAAACATCTGCGGCAGCACGAACGGGCAAGCCATCACAGGCAACCGGCGGCAGCACGGGCCAGACACCCAAGTCTTCCACGGCGGGAACCGGTTCAACGCCAGGAACCCCTGTCTCCAACCTTTCTCCGGCGGAACTGGAGCAACTGGAGGAAGCCAGCACCAGGCTGGAAGCAGCGGTCGAGCGGGGCGAAGAAAATCCCGAAGGCGGGGAAGGAACGATCCCCGTTGCAGAAGGCAGCCCTGAAGCCGTCGCCGAAACTTCAGGCTTACACCCGGCCAAAAACGTGCGGAATACGAGCCATGAATATCTATCGGTTGTCGGAGAGGCCGCTATCGCGGAATTGGTGAAGACCCTGGTTACCCAAAAAGAGATCTGCTTCGATACCGAGACCACGGGTATCGATGCCAACGATGTCGAGCTCGTCGGCATGAGCTTTTCTATCCAGCCGGGGAAAGCCTGGTATGTACCCTGCCCTGCCGGCCAGGCCGAGACCAAAAAGATCGTCGAAGGGTTCTTATCCCTTTTCGATAACCCCTCCATCACCTGGATCGGGCAAAATCTCAAATATGACCTGCTTGTGTTGAGATGGTATGGCATCGAACCTAAAGGCGTCCTTTTCGACACCATGCTGGCCCATTATGTCATCGAGCCCGATGGCAAAAGGAGCATGGATATGCTCAGCGCCCAATTCCTCAATTACGAGCCGGTGCCCATCGAGGAATTGATCGGTAAAAAAGGCAAGGGGCAAGGTAATATGCGCGACGTAGTCCTCGACAAGATCACTGAATACGCGGCGGAGGACGCCGATATCACCCTGCAATTGAAACATGCTTTATTCCCCCTGCTAAAAACGAAAGAGGTGGAAAGAGTTTTTTATGAAGTCGAAAATCCCCTCGTGAAAGTGCTGACCAATATGGAATTCGAGGGAATAAAAGTGGATATGGATTTCCTGCGTGAGTATTCCAAAGAGCTGGATAAGGACGCGAAAAGCGCTGAAGAAAGCGTGTACCGGCAGGTAGGGCATCCTTTTAACCTCGCCTCGCCAAAACAATTGGGGGAAGTGCTGTTCGACGAGCTGAAGCTCGATCCCAAAGCAAAAAAGACAAAGACGGGTCAGTATGCCACCGGAGAGGACGTGCTTTTGAAACTGGCCCACAAAAGCCAGATCGTGGACGATATACTGACCTTCCGGGAACTGACGAAATTGAGATCGACCTATGTGGACGCGTTGCCGTTGATGGTCAACCGGAAGACGGGCCGCGTACATACCAGCTACGCCCAGGCCGTCGCGGTGACCGGCCGGCTCAGCTCCAATAATCCCAATCTCCAGAATATCCCCATCAGGACAGAGCGCGGAAGGGAGATACGCAAGGCTTTTATTCCCCGTAATGAGGAATTTGTTCTCTTGTCGGCGGATTATTCCCAGATCGAATTGCGTATCGTCGCTTCCATAAGCGCCGACCCCAATATGTGCGAGGCTTTCCGGACGGGTAAGGACATTCATACCGCAACGGCGGCCAAGGTCTTTGGCGTCGATGAAAAGGACGTGACAAAGGAAATGCGTTATAAGGCCAAAAGCGTCAATTTCGGGATCATCTACGGACAGGGCGCCTTCGGGCTCGCTGACAATCTCGGCATCAGCCGTTCGGAAGCCAAAGAGATCATCGACAACTATAAAAAACAATTCGCGGGCATCCAGAAATATATGGATGACACGATCAATTTTGCCAGGGAACACGGATACGTGCAGACTCTAATGGGCCGCAAACGCTGGTTGAAAGATATCAACTCCGCAAATTTTACCGTAAGAGGCTTCGCGGAAAGGAATGCCATCAATTCGCCCATCCAGGGAACGGCCGCGGATATGATCAAGCTGGCGATGATCCGTATTCATGAGGAGTTCAACCAGCAGGGCTTCCGGTCGAAGATGCTTTTGCAGGTCCATGACGAACTGGTTTTCGACGCGCACAAATCGGAATTGGATATAATTAAACCCCTGATAAAGCGTTGTATGCAGGCGGCCCTGCCACTGCCCAACGATGTACCCGCCGATGCGGAAGTAGGTTCCGGGCTGAATTGGCTGGAAGCTCACTAAGAGAAACGCATGACTGGCGCCTCGCGACCGGAAGACCCGGCCTGGGTTTTGCACTCGCACTTTAACATATTCTTTGTAAATGCTGACGAAACTTTATTGCTCGAAAAAGGTCATAAGTACGCAGTTCGACTACTTTTATATAAATAGTTCGAATTATGCTATTTGTTAACCTCTTATAAATACTAAAAAACATATATATGAAAACTGCGCTTACAATGTGCCTATCCTCGCTGTTATGTGTTGTTTTCCTCTCCGGCTCCGCGCTAGCGCAGGAAGCCCAACAGGATTGGCCCAAAAGCATTAGTGCTGACGATGGTTCGGTCATAAAGATCTACCAGCCTCAGCCAGAATCGTTTTCCGATAATGTCCTGAAGTCCCGCTGGGCTATCTCAGTCCTTCAAGCCGGAAAAGCGGATCCCATTTTCGGGACTTTCTGGTCGGTGGCCAATGTCGAGACCGACAGGGACAACCGCCGGGTGATCATCCAATCAGTGAAAGTGCCCAATGTCAAATTTCCGGGGCAGCCGGATGAAAATTTTACTAATGCGCTGAAGACGACCCTCGAAACGCAATTACCACAAACAGCAGGCGACCTGTCTCTCGATGAGCTGCTCTCTTCCCTGGACGAGAATACCGAACAAAAGAAATTATCGAAGGATTTGAATACCGTTGCGCCACGGATCGTATACGCCAGCAGGCCTTCCCTCCTGGTGATGATCGACGGCCAGCCCAAATTTCAGTCCAACAAGGATTGGAATCTGGACGTGGTGGTCAACACGCCTTTTACGATCGTAAAGAACAGCGATGGTATTTTTTATCTGTATGGCGGCAAACATTGGTATAGCGCCCAGGCAGCGACCGGCCCATATGCGCCTGCGGGCAATATCCCATCCAACCTGGAACAGGTTCAGCGTTCGGTGGACGCAGCCAACAGTTCCAATGCCGGTTACGTGGATTCGAGCGCGGCAGCGCAGGACAATACGGTATCCGATGTTGTGGTCAGCACTTCCCCTGCCGAATTGATCCAGACGGACGGCGCGCCGAATTTTACGCCTATTGACGGAACGACCTTATCCTATGCCAGCAATTCTTCCAATGATATCTTCCAGGATCAGTCCGGCCATTATTATGTGCTGATCTCGGGTCGTTGGTATGGCTCTTCTTCCCTCACCGGAGGCTGGCATTATATCGCCGCCAACGCGCTACCCGCCGATTTCGCAAAGATCCCGGAAGGATCGCCCAAGGACAATGTTCTGGCCAGTGTTGCAGGTACTCCCGCAGCGCGCGAGGCGATCATGGACGCGCAGATCCCGCAAACGGCCAAAATTGACCGCAATACGGCTACCACTACCGTAAACTATAATGGCGATCCGAAATTCGCTCCTCTCGAAGGAACGGATATGGAATACGCGACCAATACCTCTTCCTCGGTGCTGCTCGATAATGGCGTTTATTACAGTGTGGACAACGGAGTCTGGTTCCAGTCTCCCAACCCCTCCGGTCCTTGGGTAGTTTGTACGCAAAGACCCGATGAAGTGGATCGCATACCACCAAGCTCTCCCTTATACAATGTCAAATACGTGAACGTATATGATGTTACGCCCGACTATGTCTATGAAGGCTACACGCCGGGATATTTGAATAACTATATCTATGGCCCTACGGTCGTATACGGTACCGGTTTTTATTATAATCCATGGTATGACGGGTTTTATTATCCACGGCCATGGACCTGGGGTTTCTCGATGTGCTATAATCCCTGGGCCGGATGGAGTATGGGGTTCGGCTACGGATTAGGCTGGTTCAACTATGGATATGGATTTGGCCTCGGTGTCGGATTCGGCGGCTGGGGCGGTTGGGGTGGCTGGTGGGGGCCGCATGTGTATCGCCCCCCTTATGTATGGAACCGTAACCGGAACTATGGATATTACGGGCATAATTTTTATCGCAATCAAAATGTCTATGCCCACAGCTACCGGACAAATATTTACGGCGGCAGGGTAGGGGTGGTCACCCATAACAACAACAGGGCTCCATTCAGCGCCGGACGCAACGGCTTCAATGGATCTGGCCGGTCGATCCAGGGGCAGGGAACCCGTAATCCGGCGTCGAACGGTCGCGCGGCGACTTTCAATAACGGATTCAACGATGCCGGCCGCCCGCGTACGCAAGGCGCTCCCGGTACAACCCGGGCAGGGGCAGCCAATAATGTATACAGCGATAGAAATGGAAATGTATTTCAGCGCAACCAGGCAAATAATCAATGGCAGCAAAGGCAGTCCAATCAGTGGAGACCGGTGCAAAATAGCAACCAGGCCGTACAGAATTTAAACCGCCAGCAGCAGATGCGCGACCGCGGCCAGACCCGGACACAGAACTTTGAGAGGGCAAGGAGCGCACCGGCAAGCGCCCCTGTAAGATCATCCGGCGGCGGTGGCTTCAGCAGGCCATCCTCGGGCGGTAATGGCAGCGGTGGTCGTTCCTCCGGCGGAAGAAGGCAATAGTTCTCCGGCTAAACTCTTTTTTGCATGGAATAAGTATAATTACTTATTCCATGCATCTAAGTTACCCTAGTAAAATAATACTAATTATCAATAGCTTATTTGTTTTTCATTTCTTGCTGCACAGTAGCGAGTTAATGTAGAAAAACAACCTGAATGTCTCTGATCAGTAACCTCTCAATCAATGAGCCCGGGGATTCCGGGCCCTATCCGGGCATCAATACTTTTTCCCGCAAAGAAGCGGTTGATGAATGGCTTCAGCAAGCATCGTTCCTCTTGGATAGCATGACCGATGCGGTCATTTCCACCGATCTGGATTTTATAATTAAAAGCTGGAACAAGGGCGCCGAGGACATGTATGGGGTGACGGCACAGGAAGTCATTGGCCAGCCTTCCTCCAGGGTATTGATGCACGAGTATTTTACCGACGACCGGGAAAAGATCTATGCAAAATTAAGAGCCTGCGGGAAATGGAAAGGAGAAGTCCTCCATAACCGCCGCGACGGCAGGAAAATGTACCTGGAGGTCAACTGCTCCTCCGTCCGGGATCAGGGCGGTTCTATCATCGGTTATGTCTCCATTTGCCGCGATATCACGGATATGCGCCGCGTGAAAGAGATCCTTGTCGCCGAACAGCAGCGTTTGCGGGCCCTTATCCAAAATGTTCCGGGCGTCGTCTATCAGTGGGAAGAAAATTACGATGGGTCATTCGGATTTACTTATGTCAGCCCAAAAATGGAAGAATATTTCGGCGTAAAGGTAGAGGATGTGTTCTTGCACCCAGATAGCCTGCTGCACCCGGACGATAAAAAAAGATGGCGCGATTCCGTAGATGAGGCCAACCGGACGGAATTGCCCTGGGAATTTGAAGGACGCCTGCTTTATCCCGATGGAACGATCAAATGGTGGAGAGGCAGTTCCATCATGTCCACAAAAAATGAAAAAGGCAGGCTCTACAACGGCATCATGTTCGATATCACCGCCCAAAAAGACCTTGAAAAAAGACTTGCCATCGAGGAAAAGCGCAAGAAAAGCGAATTGATCAAGGCGATTATGGAAGCCCAGGAAAAAGAGCGCAAGGAAATTTCTTCCGAGCTGCATGATAATGTCAATCAAATCCTGACCACTTGTAAATTGCTCCTTGAGATAGCGGGGACTAACCCCGCCGAACCCCGCTTTATCGACGAATGTTATAAAAATATCCAGCTCGTGATCCAGGAGATCAGGAATATCTCGCATAATCTCACCCCGCATACCTTGAAAGACCTGGGTTTGGCAGCCGCAATCCGGGATCTCGTGGAAAAAATCAACCAGTCCGGGAAACTGGCGATCCGTATGACCGCCTTTCTCAATCTCGAAGAGGACAAGATCAGCCCGGATATCAAGCTGACCCTGTTCCGTATCATCCAGGAAACCATCAGTAACGTGCTGAAGCATTCCCGGGCCACCGAATTCAGTATCGGGATAGCCATGACAGGCGATCGGATCCAGTTGAAATTAATAGACAACGGCCAGGGCTTTGATGAAAAGGCCGTTAAAAAAGGGCTTGGATTGAACAATATCCACAACCGGATAGAATATTATAAAGGCCGTATGCAACTCAGATCGGAAGAAGGCAAAGGTTGCGAATTGAATATCGAGCTGCCCTGTGGGCTCTGAGCCTGCTCCCCACTAACACCCGTATCTCTGATCTGACTATCTTTGCCTTCATGGGCCCTACCTTATATTATTGTTATGACGCTTACTGCGGCTGGTGCTATGGATTCAGCCCGGTGATCAAGGCCGTTTTCGGGGAATACCAGGAAAAACTGGCTTTTGATGTCTTGTCCGGGGGGATGATCCTCCCCGACCCTCCCCAGCCGGTCGGGGCCATCGCCCCCCATATCCAAAAAGCCTACCGCACGGTAGAAGAGCGCACGGGCATCCGATTTGGTAAAGACTGGCTCTGGCATATTTTTAACCCGGAAGAGAGCGATTGGTATCCCAATTCCGAAAAGCCGGCCATCGCCATGGCCGTATTCAAAGATTACCATCACGATCTGGCCATACCCTTTGCCGCCGACCTCCAATATGCCCTGCACGAGGAAGGACGCGATCTTTGCGACGACGAGGCTTACCGGCACCTGCTGGAGAAATATGCGATCCCGGAAACCGGGTTCTACGACCGGCTGCATAGCCCCCTTTATAAGGAAAAAGCCTATGCCGAATTTGCCCTGGTGAAGCAATTACAGGTCACCGGGTTCCCGACGGTGCTGCTGCAGGTCAGCGAATCAAAATTTTATCTTTTATGCAGGGGATATACGGATCGCGAGACCCTGAAAGCCCGCATCGACGAGGCGCTGAAGGAAACCTCCTCTTTTCCTGTAAAATAGAAAAATTTCTTACCTTGCATTCCCCTCTAAAGGGTAATGAACAATACTTATATGGAATACAACAAGATCATTGCTGTCACCGGGCTGCCGGGATTATACGAGTTATTAAGCAGTAAGACCGATGGGGCTATCGTCCGTTCGCTGGATGATAAAAGCACAAAATTCGTATCCAGCCGGATACATAACTTCTCCCATTTGGAAAGTATCGAGATATTTACGGTTCAGGACAATGTGAACCTCGTAGATGTTTTGAAAGCGATGGAAAGCAGCGGAGAAAAGCTACCCGACGAAAAAGATGCCGGTGGCCTGAAGAAATATTTCAGCAAGGTGTATCCCGATATGGATTTCGAGCGCGTGTATAGCAGCGATCTGAAAAAAATGGTAAAATGGTTTAGCGTGTTGAAGGCCAACCAGGTGGAGATCAAGCTATCCGAGCCGGCTCCTGAAGAGGAACCAGAAATAGTCGAACCTCCAATTAAAAAGGAAAAGCCGGCGGCAAAGGAAAAAGCCGCGCCTGTGAAGGAAGCAAAACCGGCTAAGGAGAAGGCAGCCACATCGGAGCACAAGACCGCCGGGCATAAAGCTGCTGAACACAAAGCCAAGCCTGCCGAAAAACCGAAAGCCAAGGCCAAAACAGCCGAAGAAGAACCAAAGGCTAAAAAAGCCGCCGCCAAAACGAAGGCCGCCTCTGGAGAAAAGACGAAGGCCGCTGACAAACCCAAGAAGGCGGCGCCAAAAAAGAAAAGCAAATAGCTGGCTGGGGTAAGCTCTTACAGATCCAGCCTGAAATTACTTATATGAATCATACAGCCGAACTTAAGAAACCGGAACGGCATTTCTTGCCGGGTGATTTTGCGGTCACGGATTGGGAGGCGCTGGAGCCTTATTTCCGCAACCTGGAAGAAAGAAAGCTGGATTCCCGCGAAGCCCTGGAAAAATGGCTGACGGATATGAGCGAGCTGGAAGCAGTGGTGAATGAAGATGCCTGCTGGCGGCAGATCCGCATGACCTGCGATACGGAGAATAAGCAATTGGAAGAGGCCTTTACTTACTTCTGCATGCAGATCCAGCCGATGATCCAGCCATATGCCGATCGCCTGAACCGCATGCTGGTCGCAAGCCCGTTCACACAGCAGCTCGATCAAAAACAATTCTTCAGCTATCTCCGCAGCGTAAAAAAAAGAATAGATCTCTTCCGCGAAGCGAATATACCCTTGCAGGCTGAGTTAAGCGTATTGGCACAGCAGTATGGCGTGATCTCCGGGAAGATGACGATCGAGATGAACGGTCAGGAGTATACGCTCCAACAAGCCTCAAAGTTCCTGGAAAACCCCGACAGGGCAGTAAGGGAAGAGGTCTACCGGAAAATACAGGATAGGCGGGCGCAAGACAGGGATGTTCTGAACGATCTCTATTCCCAGTTGATCGCCAAACGTCAGCAGGTCGCGTTGAACGCCGGCTTTACCAACTACCGTGATTATAAGTTCGAGGAGCTGGGACGGTTCGATTATACGCCGGCGGATTGTTTCCGTTTCCATGACGCCGTCAAGGAATATGTGCTTCCGCTGGTGAATCGCATCAATGAGAACAAAAAGAAAAAACTGGGCTTGGATAAATTAAGACCCTGGGATACCGAGGCGGAGCCCGCTGGCACGGAGCCACTTCGCCCTTTTACCACCGGAGACGATCTGGTCGCCAAAACGATCGCATGTTTCGATAAGCTGAACCCATTTTTCGGAGATTGTCTGCGGACGATGAAGACAATGGGCCGGTTCGACCTGGAAAGCAGGAAAGGGAAAGCTCCCGGCGGTTATAACTGCCCGTTAGCAGAGACCGGCGCGCCCTTCATTTTTATGAATGCGTCGGGACAGATGGGGGACTTAACAACCATGGTTCACGAGGGCGGCCATGCCATTCATTCCTTCCTATCCCATCCGTTGGAATTAAGCGCGTTTAAAGATTACCCGATGGAGATTGCCGAAGTAGCCAGCATGGCTATGGAATTATTCAGCATGGATCATTGGGAATTATTTTACCCGGATAAAAACGATTTAGCACGCGCACGCGCACATCAGTTGGAAAGAGTCATTACTATCTTCCCCTGGATCGCCACTATAGATAAATTCCAGCATTGGGTATACGTAAACCCTCAGCACACGGCGGAAGAAAGAAAAAATAAATGGATGGAGATCCTGGAGGAGTTTTCCTCTCCGGTGCTGGACTGGACGGGGTTGGAGGAATATCGCCGCTTTGGCTGGCAACGGCAGTTACACCTCTACGAAGTGCCTTTTTACTATATCGAATATGGCATTGCACAGTTAGGCGCGCTTGGCCTGTGGAAACAGTATAAAGAGAACAAACAGAAAGCGTTAAGTAATTATATCGATGCTTTGAGCCTGGGCGGGACCAGGACTTTACCGGAATTATACGAGGCCGCGCAACTGCCTTTTAATTTTTCAAAAGACTATATTAAACAGTTGATGGATTTTGTTAACGGAGAAATGAAGCCGGAATTTTCCTGAAAAAAACCCAAAATACCCTGAAAGTGGTATTAATACCTCTTGTTCGTATGCTTTTAAACGGCTATATTTGTCATGCACTTTAAAAATCGAGTTCGGGTAATAAACGATCCGGATTTATAAAATAGCTACTAATCAGAGCCTTAACCAAAAGTCCCGGTGTTTCTACATCGGGGCTTTCATTTTAGAAAGTTTCTCCCCGCAAATCTACCTCGCTCCCAACTAAATCCCGACACCATCCCTGCGCCATTCGTCGTTATCCGTTACAAGCCTTACAGATGCCACTGGCCACAATCTCAACCTGTTGAGCGACAAATCCATCCGGGAGGCGGATAGCCGGTATCGCCGTATCTTCCAGGCACATTGTATTGCCGCAGTTATGGCATACGAAATGAACATGATCATGACGGTGCTGGCCGCCGGAGCAATTGTCGCGGCATAGCGCATAACGCACTGCATTATCCGCCGTGGGGATGGAGTGGATAAGCCCTTTTTCCAAAAAAGCCTGGAGCGTCCTGTAAACGGTTACACGATCAAATTTCTCCCCCGCCTTTTTCTCGATATCGCTATGCGACAATGCCCCATCCTGGTGCAGGAATAATTCGAGGATCTTCCTGCGTCCGGTGGTCACGCTCAGTTGATTGCGTTTGAGTATATCGTCTATTTTTTCCATTGATGCGCGTTTTGCCGGATCGCCGCGATGCCGATGGCTTATCCCGGATTATTGGAAAACAGGGAATTGGCAAAGCGCGGTGCATCCGCCCGATCCTTTAGCAGGGTTCTTATGTCTTTTTCCAATTCGGTGATCTCGTCTTTTTTCAGACTGTCATAGATCTTTCTGATACGGCCGTTCTTGTCTACCAGGGCGACGAACTGAGTATGTATGAACTGCTCGTCTATATTTTCCAGGTTATTCTTCGGATCGTCGAGCAAATAGCTTTCCCTGGCCATATGGTACAGACTGTCCTTGCGACCAGTGAGAAGGAACCATTTGGCGGGATCGACGCCCAAGGAATCCCCATATTTTTTCATCCGGGCCACGCTATCCGTCCCGGGATCGACCGTATGGGAAAGGATGCGAAAATCCCGTTCTCCCGAAAATTCATTGGACAGCTTTCGGATATTGACATTCATTTCCGGGCAAATGCCATGACAGGTCGTAAAGAAATATTCCGCTACGAACACCTTCCCGGCCACATCCTTTTCAGTGATCTTTCTGCCCGTTTGGTCGGTAAAGGAAAAGGGATGCACCACGCTCAGCACCGGCAACCGGATCTCCCCGTAACCCGGGATGAACCTCCTTAAGCCGAAATAGAACCCCAGGAACAGGATCAGGAAGAAAACGATATATAACCCTAGTTTTTTTCGCATGGTTTGGCCGGTTGTCAGTCTGCAAAGTTAGGCTCTCCCCTCAACCCTTTTCTTAAATAAACATAACAAATATTTTGCATCATTGTTGCAATTTGGCGATCTTTGGGGGAATGCTGCGGGCGAGAGAGAGGGAGGTGCAGGCGGGGCCGGCGGGAGGCAGGGGCGAATGCGGAAAGCGGGGGATGCGGACTGAGATCGCAGGGGCGGCTAAAAGCAGATGGGCCGGAAGGGGAGAAACCCGATGGCTGGCGGAGCGTTAGCGGCTCAGCGGCAAGGCCCAGCGGGCGGCGAAGGGCGCCAAAGCCGGTTATTTCCCGATTTTAGAAACAAGCAGTCGGCAGAATTGTTATTTTTGTAGTTCAAATCGTTCGTCATGATCAAAACAGGCAACCCGGTTATCAGCATCTATACGGAAATGACTCCCAACCCGGAGACCATGAAATTTGTAGCCAATAAATTATTGTACCCGGGCAAGAGCATCGATTTTCCGGATGTGGAAGGCGCACGCCCCTCTCCCCTGGCGATCGAATTGTTCGGCTTCCCTTTTATCAAGAGCGTTTTTATCGCAAGCAATTTTGTCACGCTGACGAAGACGGCCGAAACGGACTGGACGGATGTGATCCCTTCCATACGCCAATTCCTGAAAGAATATCTCGAAGAAGGCAAACCTGTCATCAACGAGGATGAAGTGGTGATTGTCAAGTCGGAAGGCAATACCATCGACGTGGACGATGACGACGTGGTCAAACGCATCAAGGAATTACTGGAAAATTACGTAAAGCCCGCGGTGGAAATGGATGGCGGCGCCATACAGTTCAAAAGTTATAACGAAGGCGTCGTGAACCTGATGCTACAAGGTTCCTGCTCCGGCTGCCCTTCCTCCATGATCACGCTCAAGGCGGGGATCGAGGGCATGATGAAACGTATGATCCCCGAAGTGAAGGAAGTCGTGGCGGAAGCAGAATAACCGATCGGATCCGGACGGACTCCGGGCCCAAATCCCTGAACCCAGACCACTTGAGCCCCCACGAAATCTACTTACAGTTCTTCACGGACATACGCCAAACCACCTGGCTGGAACTCATAGCCGTTATTTCCGGCATCCTCAGCGTCTGGTTCAGCATGAAGGAAAATATCCTGGTCTATCCTTCCGGCCTTTTAAGCACGGTCATCTATATTTGGCTAAGTTTCAAAACCGCATTGCTGGGAGAGGCAAGCGTCAATTTCTATTATACGGCCATGAGCATTTATGGCTGGATCCTCTGGGCAAAAAAAGATCAATCCAAAAAGCATGTATTGCAGATCAGGTATTCGTCGCGGGTGGAATGGGCCCAGCAACTGGCCTTTTTCTTCGCCTGTTATACCGCCGTCTATTTTGCCCTGACCTATCTCAAAAAAGATTTCGCGCCGATGGCCATCCCCTGGGCAGACGCCTTTGCCTCGGGAACCGCTTATACGGGCATGTGGCTGATGGCCAAAAAGAAAGTGGAGAGTTGGTATTGGTGGATCGCGACCAATATGGCCTCGATTCCGCTGTACTTTATAAAACACTATGTATTTACGAGCGTATATTACATGGTGCTCCTGGTCATCGCAGTATTTGGGCTGATGGAATGGGCAAACCGGGCAAAAGAAAGAAAATATGCCGATTAAGAAGATCGTCGTCATCGGGCCGGAGTCCACGGGTAAGAGCACTTTGTGCGGCGACCTGGCACGCTGGTACCGGACGGATTGGGCGCCGGAATATGCCCGCGAATACTTATTGACGCATGGCACCGAATACCGCTACGAGGATTTGCTGACGATCGCAAAACGGCAACTGGAATTGGAGGATGCGCATGCCGCGGCATTGGAAAAAAAATGGAGCGGGGCGGATGCGACCGGTAGGGGG
>OLLP01000728.1_pt1 | contig 14974 bp, 20 predicted proteins | sample 1604561 | NCBI WGS metagenome assembly OLLP01 (sample SAMEA104055722, study PRJEB20765) | soil metagenome | isolation source: soil | reverse complement strand
GGGCGGGATGGAAGCGGGTGCGGAGAAGGGGTTGAGGTTCCTGACGGAGGAGATCGTCTGGATCGACGGGGCGAGCGGGGAAGCGATTGGATAGACGGCGGCGGCGTTGAGCCATGCGGGCGGCGGGGTCATCCGGGATCGTGATGTCGTGGGTTCACGCGGGGAGTGTATAGTGCAAAATCGTGTAAAATGAAAACGAACTTTTTGCAAGGGGTTGAAAACGAATGAGAACGAAAAAGTTCGTTTGCATTTTTGCGGAAATGGGGTATATGGGGGGTATATGGGTTGTGCCGTTGGGCGACCGGCGCGCATGGCGAATGGGCGGGTGCAAACCCGGGTGACCGGAACGCCTCTTAATTCGTTTGTCGATTTTCGCCGTCCGTTAGTCGGATAGTTTTTAGAAGGGTGTTGTCATTGCGCCAACTTTGTCCTGTAAAGTTTGCGGAATCGTCTAAATCAACGATCATGACCATCCAGACCAACGCGGTAACAAAATCTGTAGCGAAGACATTGACATCCGTGTCCAACCCATTGACATCGGTATCGTTGTCGTTGACATCTGTGTCAAAACCATTTACATCCGTGTCAAGGATATTGGCGCTGGCCCTGGCGGCGGCGCTCCTCCTCGCTTCCTGCGCAAAAAAAGGCGGTTCTTCCCCCGTTGGCAATTCCGCCATAGCCGGTTTCTGGACCTACAAAGAAGACGCTGCCCAGGATTATTGGAACGGCAATGTGCTTTTCAAAAGCGACGGCAGCTTCCGGATGTACACGGCTTTGTCGCTGGCGGACACTTCGGCGGCGCAGGCCATCGCGGATACGGCCGGCCAGGTGAAGACCTTTGGCACCTATACCGTCAGCGGGACCACGGTAAAAATGACCTGGCAGGAATTCAGCACCATCGGCTTTAGCTTCAAGGGCATACTCAATAGCGCGTCAACGAATATCGTCGGCAGTATCGAGTCCAATATCCCCGGGAGCGATGAGCCCCAATGGTATCTGACAAAGCCTTGATTGATAGCGCATCGTCGGCCCTCTCCGCCTCGTCCCCGCCGGAAGCCAACCGCCGATCCATTTCCCCTTGATCGCCGGACAGCCGGCCGCCTTTAAGGCCGATATTTCAATGGCCGGACAGCCGCCTGCCCTTAAGGCCGATATTTCAATGGCCGGTCAGGAAATTTCGATAGCCGGATAGATTTACTATTTTTAAGACATGGAAAAAAAATCCGGCGGCATGTCACGCAGAAATGATCAATGAGCAGGAAGCCAAATTACCTTGCTGCTGCCATACTCTCGTTTGTGGTGGCGATCTCGTTAAGCTATGTTATATATGTTCAGTGGAGGACCTATAGCAAGGGCGATCTCGTTGTTGTTACGATCGTTTCCCTGCCACGGAAAATTACATCCAGATGCTATATCGGATTCGAGTATAATGGGAAGAGATATACCCGGTATATCCGGTCAGGATTGGTTAAGTTCTTGCAGATCGGCACAAGGGTGCAAATGAAACATCTGGAGTGGAGCGACTTCTTTCTATACCCGGACGAAGATAACCCTGCCGTCATGGGTCTTTTTGGTATATCGCTTCTTCTAACTATTGGAATATGGTTCGTATTGGTGCATGTTAATAAGAGCAATTGTCCAGGGTCTGCCTGAGCGCGCCCGCGGAGTCGATCTCGAGGAAGAAACCGAGGGAGGCGTAGAGCGGTTGGAGATCCGAGAGATCCTCGAAGAGTTCCCGGTTGGCGTCGTTGGCATCGACCCAATGGTAGAGATCGGCGAGTTCGCCGTCGCTGATGTCGCGGAGGATATATTTGCACAGCAGGTTGCTGATGCGGTAGACAAATCTCATTTGTTGTTCGTCATTCATAAGCTCATTTTGCGGTTGGGACAAAATGCTGCCGAATCAGTGCCACCAGAAGGGCCGGCCAATTGGTCGCCGGTTGTGTACGTAGAGAGGATGCGTTTAAGGGAGCTTAACCAGTATATATAAACAACTATCCCCACGCAAAGAACCACAAAAATATATAAGAAATTTTTAATATTCGAATGCGTTAGCGGCCCTATTAGTCCTTGCTGGCGACGCCAATATTGCTGATCCCGTTGGCGGCCAAAGGGTTAATCGATCGTTTTTGAACGACGCGTAGTATAAAAACGACAAACCATAAGTGTTTATTTTTTGCCCCCGCGGCGATTGATCCGGGCCCGGGCCAATATAAGGGGCGGGAAAACGTTTTACCGTGAACAGCAAACCAACTATTTATGAAAGCCTTACCGATCGTACTTATTATCGTCATCCTGGGCGTCATGGCCTGGTATTTTATCTCCGGGTACCAATCCTCGCCGAAACCCCAGCCTTCGACCATCCGGGTCACCGATACCATGCTGATCGTCAAGGACTCGATCATCAATGCGGGGCACTATGACAGCATACCGTCCGGGTTCTACCAGGGCATGCTCCCCTGCAAGAATTGCGAAGGCGTTCAGCGCACCCTTCTATTCGGCAACGACGGCCGGTACAAGATGGAAGAGCTCAATTGGGGCAAGGGCACTCCCTCGCGCAGGACGGAAGGCACCTGGGAGAAAGAGAATGGCAGGTTCACGCTTTACCAGGGCGAGAAGACGATCGCCAAATACCGTATCAGCAAGGACAGCCTGATCAATACGGATAATTACGGGTCGGCTATTCCCGACAGCCTCTCCAAACAATACGTCCTTTTCAAAAAGAATACGGCGCCCGAGAGCCTCGCCTGGAAGAAACGCAAGTCCGAAGGCGTCGACATCATCGGCACGGGCAGCGAACCCTTCTGGAGCGTCGAGATCGACAACGAAAAATTTATCCTGTTCAAGTTGACGGGCGCGCCGCGCCCCGTGATCGTGCCGATCGAGAAACCCGTGGTCAACAAGGACAGCAGCGTCTGGGCCATCAACACCGACGGCGGCAATCTGCTGAAGGTATCGGTCTCGTCAAGGTTTTGCGGGGACGGCGTGAGCGATCATGTGTATGAATACAAAATGAATGTATGGTATAAGGGGACGATGTATAAGGGATGCGCGGTGATCCTCAATCCGTCCGAGTAACCCGATCGGGCGAGGCGCTGTACTTTATACTTCAGCGGCGACGGTCTCCGAATTCTTATGAACCATTTTTTGGATGATGGCTGGTAAGGCGCCGGCGATCGCACCCGTTACGAACTGCGGCAAACGAAATTTACCGGCTAAACTTCCTATTAGTCCGCCGGCAATGGCCGTGGTCATCAGATTCCCCGAGGCCAGGTTATTTTCCAGATGAGATAATACGGTGTCCAGGGCGCCCGGAGGCGTTACCTGGGCTTCCAATCCATTATTGATATGGGTGGCGACCTCGCGATGGACGTCTTCCGTCTGTTCTTTAGGGATGGCTGAGGCTATTTCGGGAACATTGCTCAGGTGTTCTTTTACGACTTGAAGTATTTGATCGAACATAGTTAATTGATTTTACGTGTTAAAAGGCCCTGGATTATCCAGGGCCTTTTATGATGCCGATTCTATCTAATGATTGACCTTAATGCTGCGTTGTTCCCGCCGCTGATCGACATTTCGGATCACGACTTCGACCCTTCGGTTGCACTGTCTGCCTTCTTCGGTCTTGTTGTCGCATATCGGGTTCTCTTTACCGAATCCCCTCGCGGTCACGCGGGATCTGTCGACGCCGGCTGAGATCAGGGCGTTGGCCACCGCCTGGGCCCTGGCCTTTGAAAGCCGTTTGTTTATCGCCACGCTGCCCTTGCTATCCGTGTAGCCGTCGATATAAAAGTTGGAGTTGGCGATCTGTTCGTTCATCACCTTTGCGGCATGGGTGAGGATACTTTGAGATTCCGGTCTGATGGTTGCCTTGCCATAGTCAAACAGGATATTTTTGAAGTCCGCCGTGATCTGCACCACTACCTTTTCGATCGGGCAGCCCTTGGTCGATGCCGGTCCGGGGTCATTGGGGCAAAGATCCTGGTCATCGGGTATGCCGTCACCGTCGGTATCCGGTACCGGGCAGCCCTGGTATTTGGCCACGCCCGGAACGGTGGGGCATTTATCGTCCTTATCGGGTATGCCATCTCCATCCGTGTCGGGGCATCCGTGGAATTGCGGCAAACCCGGCACCGTCTTGCAGGAATCCTCTTCGTCATTCACGCCATCCCCGTCCGTGTCGGGTATCGGACAGCCATGATAGCGTGCCAGGCCGGGTACAGTCTTGCAGGAATCCTCCTCGTCATTGATGCCATCGCCGTCCGTATCGGGTATCGGGCAGCCCTGGTAACGGGACAGTCCGGGAACGGTCGGGCATTTGTCCACGTCGTCATAGATACCGTCCTTATCGGTGTCCGGCTTAAGCCTTTTTTTGAACTGCATGCCGAAATGAAACCCGAGATGCAGATCGGCCTGTTTGGAATCATGCACCAGAGCAGAAAGTACGCTGCCCGAACCGATGAAGAACGGTCCGACCCGGAAGGCCACCCCCGCGTTGAATTTCGTCAGGTCGTTATAGCTCAGGGGAAGTTCGACGCTAAACAGCCTTTTTTCCCAACGCGGGGTAAAACTGTAGGCGTTATAATAATAGAGGGAGAGCGTTCCCGCCTTGGTCGTAGCGAATTGTCCCGCCGCATTGAGCGCAAAACCACCCGGCAGCAGGTAGTCCACTTCCGCATGAATGGTGGTAGGCAGGTTGACCGCGTAGGAACTGCCTTGCGGCGTCCCGGTGAAATAGGGGCTTGCGTCGAATATGGCTTTATAGTCCTTTACGGATTTTCCGGCGAACTGCGACAACGCAAACGAACCAATGGGCGCGGGTGGTATGTTCACCGTATAATTAGCGGCCTGGTTGGTGCTCCTATTGAAGCTGATACGCCCGACATCCAGCAACGACGCGGAGATCTTCAGCCTGTATTTATTGGCGAAGCGATCCGTCACGTACATCGAATAATCCGCCGAGGGCCTCCATTCATACACGAAACCGATATCCCCGCCCACCCCATGACCGTTAAATTTGAAAAAATCGCTGAATTTATAATCGCTGAAATCCGCCGCCGTGGTGTTGAAGGCCAGGGCGCCCGTCGTTCCCGACAGCGAGGTATTCCCCGGCCCGCTGACCGTACCCGCGAGGTTCGTGGTGGAAAGGTAGGTATCCGCCGTCCCGGCAATATATTTCAGCGTGATCCCTCCTTTAAAAAAATTGTGGCTTCCCTTGTTGGTGAATACCTGCCCGATCGATCCGCCCAGCTCGGTCCAGCCTGTTGCGTGAACGAGCATATTGGAATTGAAATTGAAGGGCAGGCCCGCGGCGGTCGTGCCTCCGTCCAAGATGGCGCCCGCGAGATTGCCGTCTATATTGCTGCCGTTAGCGAATACCCTGGAACGGGTGGTAAAGGCCAGCGATGTCTTCGGGCTCAGGCTGAACATCACGGATGGGCCGAGTACGTCGACATAAGACAGGCTATTGACATTGGAATTTCCGCGTAGTAATTTCGACTTGAGGGAGTCGGCGCTGAAGGAGCGCGTGATATCGCTGAATCGGAGACCGGATTGGCTGGTGCCGACAAAGCCGTTGATGGCGAAGACGTTCACATCCCATTTGTAGCGGTTGTCGGCGATGTTCGCGGGATTGAAGAAGACGCCATTGACGCCCGTGTAGTTGCCGGTCCGGTATCCCGGGTAAGTTTGAGCGCGGGAGACGATCCCGATGCTCATAAAAGAAAAAAGAGCCAAATAGAACTTTCTCATGAGTAGATTTTTTGTGGTTGAGTGGGTCTGTTCAATAATCATTCCCTCAGCGTCTTAGGCTAATAGACTTTTTGTAATAAGTGATCGGGGCAATTTGTTCTACAAGTGGGGAGAAAACAGTTTTTCTATTTTTTCAGCATGGCCAGCACCAGCCCCCATCTGGCCGAGATGATACATATTGTGATCGATGATGCCCTGGAGATAATATTCGTTCGTATGCCCTTCGGCGTCGATCTTTTGCAGAAAGGCTTCGTCCCGGGCCGTGAGGAATTGCATCATCTGTTGTTGCGTGTCCGCGAAGCGCTGCTTTAGCGCGGAAAAAAGGGTGATTTCACGGTATTTCATTTTGACCGGGGAGACTATCTTGGCGCAAAATGCAGCCATGAAAGAAGCCAAGCGAGGCGCGATGCAAAAATTTGTATTCGAGATCGGGGGTCGGGTGGAAGACGATCAGGATAGTTTCACGGGCGGCACCGTCTTCACCGGGGTAACGATAAAATCGGCTTCAGGCCAGTCTGTAGGCTCCTTTATCTGGAAAAAGATGAGGCAAAGACGGATCAATCTATTTTTGTTCCTATTCCTCATTCATTTCTTCCCCGTAAGCGGGAACTGTCAAAACGCGGATTTCGAGTTCGACGCGTCCGGGAGATTAACCCGCTTCCCCTTTAGCATCCCTTTCGACCGGAACGGGCCGGCCATTACGATCGGAACGACGGCATTCCAGTCGGCCTACGTCGGGAAGATCAAGGATAGCCTGCTCCGCGCGGCTGACAGGCTGATCGATCTGTATAAGGACGATCATTCGGCGGCGTCGGCGCTGATCATTCATTTCTGGGGCAGGCCGAAACTCGATTTATTGAGAACGGATCTGAACAATTGGAAGACTTATTTACAAGGCGGAGCAGTAATTCCTTTCGAGATCGCTCATTTTCCCCGGTTACCGGATTCCGCACAGTTGGTCTCGGCCTTTAAAATATTCCCCGGCAACGGGTATAAAGGATATGCCGTTCCGGCCGATATCCCTTCCTTTACCGGCACGGACGATACCGTCTGGTCGGTCGACGGCAAAAGCCAGGAACTACGATTCAAATTATTATTCGCCGATCCTTTCCGCCGCGCGCTTATTGGAGCTTACCAGGATGATTACCCTGCGGGTCTTGGGGATTGGAATTGCGGCAGACTGAACAATGCCCTAAAAGGCCTGGCCGATCTGAATGACGAGGTCATCGGACTGGTGAAAGAACTGAACGCTACGAAACGATTCCAATGCAGGCCGCTCTCCGCCAGGATCCTCGGGGAATATACCGCTCTGTTGATCAAAGCCCGCGATATCCTGCCCAAACTGGCGGAACCGGTCGCGTTATACAGGTTCATCAGTGATAACCCGTCCTTTTTTGTATCCTGGCTCTGGCTGAACGGCGGCCGGCTGCTATTCAACCCGCTCGGATTTTCCGATACGGGGAATCTCTGTACGCCTGCAGGCCTCAAAGATGCGCAGGCGATCCTCAACAGAAGTACGTTCAACGCTAAGATCGAAGAGGCGATCAAAGAATGCCCGGCCTGCGCCATGAACAGGGATAGTCTTGTCGCCTGGCTAAAGCAAAGGGGGAATGGCGCGTCCTATTTCACCCTCCCGGATTCGCTCAAAGCCGCAACCGACAACCAGGCCGCTGCCGGCCAGTTCCGGCAAATAAGCCGGAACCTCTACGGGTTTTCCTATCCTTATGTCAACGAGGGAGACAGCAGCGGGTACGTCTATCAATTTGACGGGGCCCGGCGTTTTAAAAGGGTCGACGTCATTCCACTCCGCCGCTGGTTCGCGCCCTATAGCAGGAACAATATCTTTTCTACCGGCGCCGCCAGGCTCAAAAGAGTAACCAGCAATCTGCCGGATGACCGGCGGGCCTTTATAGCCGTACATAATATTCCTGCCGGCACCCGCCTGAAGATAGTAGAGTCACAAACGCCGATCAAGGACGCATCCGCGTTCCAGGCCGGGCTCGATACAGCCACCTCGGCCCTGGCCGGACTGGTCAGCGACGTCATCGGTGTCGCCGGCCCGGCAGCCAACTTTATCAATCAACTCGAAGCGCCCCCTCCGCCGCCGGGGGGAGCGATCCAGGCTAAATTAACACAGGGTAAATTCGTGGGAACCGGGGCCGTGAGTTCCCAAAATAAAGGTGAGAATTTTGACCGGGTCATTCCCAGAAGCGTCTGGGACACCCTTCGTATCGCGGGAAAAAAATACCCGTTCGAGGTGGTTAACGGCATGGTCGTTCGTTGCGACGACCTGATCCAATTCGTCCTTCAAACGACGGCAAAAGAACTTCGCGTACCCTGCCCCGATATCCTTATTCATTATTATCTCGACGGCAATAAGAAAGACATTTATTGCCGGGTAAAGGATACGGCAACTTATCGGGTACTGATCGATACCCTGATCCTGCGGTTCAGCAGCACCGCTGAATCGGTGCGGCGTCTTGCCGAAGGCCTCTACCAGGCGAATGCCGAACTGGCCCCGGACAATTCCTATCTCGCCTCCCTTATGGGAATGAAAGGTTTTACTTCGCCCCCGGCTCCCTTCAAGGCCGACGAGACCAGTTATCCCGACACTTCGCAATACCGAACCGATCTGTTCTATCCCCAGGTACAGACCTTAAAAAAAGACAGTTACCTGTTGAATTATTATAAAGGGAAAGACACGTCGGGCAAAAAGGCCGCCTCGGGCGAGATCAACCTGGCGCCCCGTCATCTCTTCGATCTCAGCATCGGTCTGGCCGGCACCGCCAACAAAGTGCCCCTGAATACGATCGCGACCGCAGGGAACGGCCAGGTCGTTATCAACCAGGATATCCAGATCTTTCGGTTCATCGCGGGGATCAATATCTATCCGGGCAAGTTATTCAATCCGGATAACCGGTTCATCATCCACCGGGGCATGGGAATCAGCAGTTGGAGCAGGCTGTCCTTATTCCTTGGCACGGGATTGCCTGATCCCCTGCATAATTGGTATTCCGGTCTTAGCGCCGATCTCCTGCCGGGGCTCCGGTTGCAAACCGGCGTCCATTGGCTATGGTATACCAAATACCAGGTACAGAATAACCAGGTTCAGGATCAGGCATCGGCCTTTCGTTTCGGGGGTTGGTATTTTGCGCTGGCCATCTCTCCCGTTGCGGGGGTCAAGAGTCTGCTCGGAGCCTTTAAATAAATCATTATGAAATATCCATTATTCGTCCTGTTACTGAGTGCCGCGTTTGCCGGATCCGTCGGTTGCCGGAAATACAAGACGGTCAGGGACGACGCCACCGGCGGTTCCAGCATTTACGGACGGCTCTTCCTCGCCGACACCCTGCTCGGCACGGGGGCGCCTGTGCCGCTAGGCAAACAGGTGGTTTTTCTTTCCTATCCCCACGACTCGACGGTCGCCGGTAATTTCCTGCTCACCGCGAAAACCGACAGCGCGGGATATTTCCTTTTCAATAACCTGCAAACCGATAGCGGATACCGGTTGCTCTTCTCCGACACCGTCAACGGCCTGGTCTACCTGGCAGACACCCTGGTCAACCGGGCAGGGGACGACTCCCTGCCGCTCATTGCGCGTCCGGCCCTCGATCATTCAACCGGCTTCAAATACTCTTTTGTCGACCGGGCAAACGGTGGAGCGATCCCGGGCGTCCATGCCTGCGTATTCACCAGCTCCACCCTCGCGCTTGCCGCCGGCTCGGATACTTGTGCAGGCGCGAATTTCCAGCTCAGCTCCGATAATCAGGGAAGGGCGTCTCTTTATGGCATTTTGCCGGGGCAGTACTATGTCTTCATTTATACCAGCTATACCGCATTGCCTGTTAAAAAATTGGAAAGCATTACCATCAGCCCGGATGTACCGGAGATCATTTATGACAGCCTGCCCTGAAAAATGATCCGGTCGCCGCGTCAGGCTATTTCTTCAGCATGGCCAGCACCAACCCCAACTGGCCGAGATGGTACATGTTGTGATCGATGATGCCCTGGAGATAATATTCGTTCGTATGTCCTTCGGCGTCTATTTTTTGGAGCCAGGCATCGTCCTGTGCCGTTAGGAATTGCATCATCTGTAGTTGCGTGTCGTCGAAGCGCTGCTTTAGCGCGGGCCATCCCCGAGTCTCCAGGGTGGGGTTATCCAGCCAGTTGAGGCCGCTCTCCATGGTCACCGTGCGAAGGCCGCCCTGCCAGATACTGAAAATGGAGAGCTGCCATTCCACCAGGTGGGAGACGAGTTCCGCCGGGCTGTGGACGGCGGGAAGGGGTCGCTGGAAGGCATTGTCGTCGTTGACGAGTTCGAATTTTTTTGCAAAGGTCTCATCGATCCAGGCATCGCCGGCGAGGGCGGAGCGCCATTGGGAGATGTATTGGGATAATTTGGGGTTCATGGTGATGGGTTTGCCCATGCCGATGGATCTGTCCATACTGATGGATCTGTTAATTTGATGAATTTCGTAACTAAATTTACAGCTGTTATCCAATACACAATCTGTTCCGGAAATTCGGTAGTGTCTCAGTTTCGAGTTGGCGGGAATTCAATGCTTGAGCGGTGAAGCATACCTAATAGCGGTTTTCTTTTATGTAATAATTAAATATTCCCATGTTTAATATTTTTTTCCCTATTTTGTATTAGGAATTTGTTAACCAGATTGATTTTATAGACCGTTATGTGTTAATAATCAATCTATTACGTCTCATCGAACAATATTTGCATGGTTTTTGTCGTTTAGTGGCATTACAAGTAAGGCAAACTTTACACTTTTATAGTGAACTTAAGATATGTTTTTTATGTCTTAGTTAATAGGGCAACTGGCGAATGGTTGAAATAAAAGCTCCTTATAACAATGCACATCCAGGAATATACAACGGTCTTAAATTATCAGTCGGATTGCGTAGATAGAACCCGAAAGCAGATTGATTTATATTTTCACAATCGATTCGTTAATACGATCAGCCCAACATCCTCGCTAAAGAAAAAGGTATCTAAGCTTACTTCTTTTTTTATTGAGCAATTATTAGCTTCAAAGGGGCTCGTTTCAACCGTAAAGGAAAAGTTTGTAGGTCTTAAGAATAGGGATTTAACAGATGCAATATTAGGAACGGATAGATTGATAAAAGTATTTATTGATCTTAAAGATACATTGGATTCTGTTATCTTTGAAGACTTACATCACATGTTTCCGCAACTTCATCTTCAGCAAGAATTGTTGCTAGAAATTATCGATAATCTATACGATGTACTCCGCATGTTGAAAAAACAGAATCTTAAAAAAAGCATTGAAACAACTCAAAATGCTATAGATTTATCTTCCCATTCCGTATTTTCGTTGGAAACGGTTTCTAATGGCCATAGAACAACGTGAGGTTTATTTACTTCCTTACCCAAAGAATGTAAATAAAGACAACCATCCATTTATTGTTTTGTCTACAAAAGAGTGCAATGAATATGAGCAAACATTCATAGCCGTAATGATAACGTCAATGGAATATATTGATGATTATTCTTTTAGCCTTAAAGATGAGATGTTTGAAGATAAGTTGCAAAAACAGGGATGTCATGTAAGAATGCATTTGGTAACCCTTTGCTTAAGTAGTGAGGTCATTGGGAAAAGAATAACAAGAATGAAAGTGCCATATTTTAGGCAGTTAATGCGATCGATCGGAGATTTGATTTTTGATTATGACTTCACTCCAACAAATACCTAATCAGTTAACTTTACAATATCTTCAATTGACATAGGCCTGTTAATCAGGCCCGCTTGCATGGCCAGGGGAACCCTCAATGATTTGTGGATCTTAACGAAGTTATAATAGACGAAGTGCAAGGCAATGGCGTAACAATGGTTTTCGACCTTCTTTGAAAAGGCATTCGTCAGCCGGGTAAACCTCCGCATGTGCATCCTCATGGTCAGATTTTGCCTTTCGACATAGCTAGTGGAAATAAACTTAGGATTTGGGTTCCCTCTGACCACGGTCTTTTCGCATCCTAAGCATATTGCAGGGCTGTACGTCTTATCAGCATGCCCGTAATCCTTCCCGTATATTTTTGTCAGTGTGGCGAAGTCAATGAAGTCAAAGGCTCCTTCAACGGCTTCTAAATAGGGCTTATAGCCATCCGAGGTTAATTGCACCCGGTTCTTTAACCTGGACGCGACATCCTTCATAAAGACGTTAGCGGTGTCTGCACTGCGATCTCCAGCCAACCAAGAGACAATGAGTTTGCTATCCGCGTCGATGGCCGTCCAAGTCCAAACGTCCCCAGCTTCACCCTCCTTGCCGTCTGGAACGTTTTTCTGCTTAGCATAGACAAAGCTCCAAATTTCATCGCACTGTACCCGCTGGGATGCTACTCCAATAACCTTTTCATCGTGGAATTTATGACATGCGCGGCCTACGTCTACCAATAGCTTTGTAACCGTATTAATCGAAACGTCCACGATCCGGGAGCAGGAACGGAGGCTATTGCCTTCAACCAGTAAAGTGATGATTTGCACTCGTTTTTGCATTGATAACTTATTCATGATTCAAATGTAGTGTAAAATACTTGAACGATCAAGCATTTAGTTCATTTTAGTTTTTTTAATCGATAATTGCTTGATAATCCATTAACTACAAATAAGAATGCTAAAATTAATTTTTTGTCAAAAATATAAAATAAGTTTGCACAAAATTAAGCTATAGGTTAATTTTGTGACAAGAAACTGTTTACGATATAAGGACTCTGATTATTTTCCTCGGCATGTTTTTTTAGATGCTGAAGAGAGTGAGGGGATTGTTTCTTTGTTAGAAACTAAGTCAATAAGAAAAAAGTTTGATTATATAGTAAATAGAATTTTAAACCAACAAAACCTTTATTATGAAGAATATCAAAAAATACCTGGATTTAAAGACTTATCAGAAATGCGGCTATTTCCCGGAGGCCTTAACATTAGATTTTATTGCAAAGAGTTCTCTTGTACTAACGGCCATTTTTATGTTGTAGTTGCCAAATTGCTTTTGAAAAAGAAAGCCGGAAAAATAAATAGGGAGATACGAAGTTTTTTAAACCCAATTGAAGATTATGACTACGAATTCGAACAAATATGATTTAGTAAAAGAAAAAATAAAATCCTTCGAAGATGAAAAGACGGAGGGGGAAAGAATTGAAGAAGATGCTTTTATATTAATGGCAAATTATTTGTCAGAAATAGAGAGATTCCAGAATGCTAGAAATTTGAAAAGAAAGGATTTGGCTGAAATGATAGGTACATCAGCTAGTTACCTTACACAGGTTTTCCGGGGGGACAAGCCTTTGAATTTTATTACAATAGCAAAAATCAGAAAGGCTTTAGGCTTGGTTTTCACGGTTAAGGCATACCCAATTGAATCTTATAAAAGACTTAACATTTATACAAATGTAGAAAATGCATCTGGGTGTGATTTTAAAGGAGACTATAGTGGATTGGTTCCAGTGACATCTAGTATTGGGACATGGAACCATCAAACAATTACAATTAACGAGCTATCTTATTTTAGAAAATATGGCTGATAAAGTGTTTAAATTTCTATTTAGGAATATTGATGTAATTCAAAAGTCGATGGCCACCCGACCTTTGAATCCTGGTAGCCAAATATATAATTTCGAAGTAACCACTGAATCAAGTTTACAAAAAGATAATCATAATATTTTCATCTTTGTCAAGGTAAACCTTAGTGAAGAACCAGAAAGGGCTATACACTTGGCATCATTTATTTTTGTGTGTATTTTTGAAATAGAAAATTATGATGAAGTAGTGACTCTGAATGACAATGGATTGTACACGATTGATTATGACTTAGAAATGTATTTACGATCTGCATCAATTTCTACCTCAAGAGGAATAATTTGGTGTGAATTAAAAGGAAGTTATTTGCATAATGCAGTAATGCCCGTTATAGATGTTCGATCATTGCAAAATCTGACCGGACGACAAATAATAAATGAAAAAGGAGAGGTTTTTCAAAAATAATAATGTTCTGAAATTTAATTTTTATTTTTCCATCTTGCCGCTGCTGCCTTTTTAGCTATTTCCGACCTCTTTTTAGCTGTCAAGCTCTTAGCTCTTGCGGCCCCTCCTTTTAGACCTCCCAATCGACCTAATGCGACTGCAGCCGGATTTTTGCCATCCGTGGGGGTAATCGTATCTTCGGATTCGCCGGTTACAATGTCCAGGATGGACTTTGCCCGTTTATTTAGATCAGTGGGTAATTTGACTTTCTTTGCCATATCCCAAATATACAAAATCTTTGCATGTTCGGTCAAGCATCTTTTGGAAGGAATATGAAAATATTAAAAGCCATACTTATCATAGTCGGAATAGGGCAGATACTTTTGGGTTGTTTGCTCTATTGGCAGATATATGCCTATTGCAACGAAAATCTTATGAATGAAATCTTATTTCATAAAGACCCGTGGTATATTATTGAGAGTATTCTTATTGTAGTTGGAATAATGTGTTTGGTTGCGGTTAAACGAATAAAAATCAATCAAAATTCAAACTGAGACACTACCGGAAATTCTTTGCCGGCTCAGTTTATGATTAATTATTTATCTTACGGCTCAACCGCCCGTGCCGCAACCCGACCATAGCGATAAAGAACTCTTCCTGCAAATCGCCGAGGGCGACCAATCCGCCTTTGCCGAGCTCTTCCGCCGTTATGACCGGCGCATCTATCCCTTCGTCCTCAAAATGATCAAGGAGCCGTCGCTCGCCGAAGAGATCGCCCAGGAGATCTTTGTCAAACTCTGGGAACAACGCGCCAAACTCGCCACCGTAGACAACCCGCAATCCTGGCTCCTGACCCTGGCCGCCCATCATACCCTCGACCAGATCCGCATCCGGCTGAACGAACGCAAAATGCTCCAGCGGCTTTCTGAGTTGTGGAAGGGAGCCTCCGCCAACGACACCGAAGAAACGCTCCAGTTTCGCGAAAGCTCGGCGCTCGTCCAACAAGCCGTCGACCAGCTACCGCTCCAACAACAAAAGGTCTTCCGGCTTAGCCGTGAAGAGGGACTTAACTACCAGGAGATCGGCGCCCGGCTGGACATTTCGCCAAACACCGTCCGCAATCACCTCGTCGAAGCCCTCCGCTCGATCCGTGTTTATCTCGAAGAACATGGGGAATTGCCCGTTCTCCTCCTGGCCTGCATGGAGCTCATGCTGAAAAAATAGTTGCAGCCGCA
>OLLP01000602.1_pt1 | contig 15257 bp, 12 predicted proteins | sample 1604561 | NCBI WGS metagenome assembly OLLP01 (sample SAMEA104055722, study PRJEB20765) | soil metagenome | isolation source: soil | reverse complement strand
TGAGGTTTTGATTTTCGAAAGATTAGCCTTCATTTTTTTTGACTTGAGGGGGTTGTTTGAATTTATTTTCCGAAAGTGAAATAAAATGTCGCACGATAAACGATGTCATAGTCGCCGTTTGCCGTTGCCAGTTGCGTGGCATAATGGTTGTACCAGATATTAGGCATGAAATGTACGTTCTTGGCCGGCGTAAAATCCAGGCCCGCGGTTATGAAATTCTGCTTGTAGGTCTCGTCGCCTGTGGCCGTGGTTCCACCCGCATAGGAATTATCATTGTAGTTACCGGTGGTCTGTGCGTATTTACTATAAATGGAATTGTTTATCTCGCTATTTGGATTATACATGTCATAGCGGGCAAAGAATCTAAGCCGGTTAGGAACGATATTCCCGTGGATATAGAGGGAAAGGCCTTTCGCCCGGTTAGACAAGAGTGATGTCCCACCCGCAATCTTAGTAGCTGTAACGTCATTCTTCAGGTTGTTCACGAAGCCTTCCACGCCGATGGTCAATCCTGGGGTGTTATAGGCGGCAAAACCTTTTAACATCTGCCGGGAATGATGCAGGGCAGGCGTCCAGGCAAGCCTTTCATAATCGGCATACAGATCGAATATCAGTTTCTTGTCGGCAAACATCGCGAACACATCGCCATAGAACCATTTGAAATTATCGGATTCCGGCTTGGCGCTGCTGCCATTGCCGACCATGAAGTCATAACCGAAATTTCCTTTAGCATCGAATTTGCCTTGCAGGGTGGCGCCAAAATCATAAGAAGGCGTACGGCGGATATCGGAGATCGTCCGCTCGATGGAACGATAAGCCCAGATCTTTTCTGACAACAGGGGGAAGGCGGGCGTAGCCACCTGTCCAACTATGAGATCCGTCCCTTTCCAAATATTCTTCCAGCGAATATTCGCCAGCTTGATATAGAACGTGAGCTTGCCGTCGCCCGTCAGATCGCCCGCGCCGGACTGGGGCGTGTTGGCGGCTACCGCCACGTTGGACACGGGTGCGCCGGTAGGGAAATTGTCTTCGGCGGCCAACAGCAATTCAGCCGAGAATTTCGAAGTGATATTGTAATCATAGCCCAGATAGATACGACGGAACTGAAAGGCGTTACGGGTCTTGGGAATACCCGTATACTGGTTGGAGCCGCCGCGGTTCAGTGAATCGCTATGCGCTTTATAATAAAGATCGCCGAACATATAACCCCATAGTCTGCCTGAATTGGCGGCGCCTGCTTTAAACGCTGAATCGGAATTCAACAGGTACTGCGCTTTTAAAGAGCCAAAAGAAAGAAATAAAAAAGCTGCAAACAAACAACGAAGAGCAATTCTCCTTTTCATAAATGTTTTGGTTGATTAAAAAATGATTTCGATAGTCTTGCCATCGGATCGAGATGCAAAACAATGCCTATGTAATGACCGGAATGTTACGGCAATGTTACCTTAATGTTAACAGTTGCGGTAAGATCCATATTCCTGGGAGGATCATAAGCAGGTGCTAATGTTAAGAAATTATTACCAAACGTCTTTCTGCGTTACCCGCGGAGTTTACGGCTATTTTTGCCCAAATTTCGTTCCATGGCAGGCTTTAATAGCATCGTTCAACTGTTCATGCCGAAGGACAAGGTCTTTTATTCCCTGTTCGAAGAGGTAGCGGATAGCGTCGAGAAGATGGGGCATCTCTTTAAGGAAATGGTCTGCGAGCCGGATTTTGACAAAAGAGGGGCCCTGGTTCTTCAATTGGAAAATCAGGAGCATGTCAACGACGAGTTCACCCACCGGATCTTCACCGAGCTCGGCAGGAATTTCATTACCCCCTTCGACCGGGAAGACATCCACTATCTGGCCAGCGCATTGGACGATATCTGCGATTATATCTATTCCGCCGCCAAAAAGATCAATTTTTATAAGGTCAATCCCAATGACATCGGCATCCAGAAAATGGCCGACCTGATCGAGCAGAGCGCCGGGCAGATCCGTATCGCGGTTAGGGAATTAAGAAATATGCGGGATATGCGAAAGATCACCGACGCCCTGGTCAAGGTGAACAGTATCGAGAACCAGGCCGACGACGTGTTCGATATGAGCATCGACCGCCTGTTCGAAACCGAGCCCGACGCCAAAGAAGTCATCAAGAAACGGGAGATCTACCAGGTCATGGAGATCGTGACCGATAAATGCGAGGACGCCACCAACGTCATCGAGTCCATTATTATTAAATATGCGTAAGAATAGCCGCAAGCTTCATGCTGCAAGCCGCAAGCGGGACTTGGATACATCAATAATCTTTTAACTTAAAAAAATCAGCTTGCAGCTTGCAGCTTGAGGCCCCTCCACATGACTTTCCTTGTAATCGTCGTTATTTTAGCCCTGATCTTCGACTACATCAATGGTTTTCACGACGCCGCCATCTCGATCGCGACGATCGTGTCGACCAAGGTGCTCACTCCCTTCCAGGCCGTCATTTGGGCCGCGATCTTCAATTTTGCCGCCTTTTTTATCTTCAAATATTTTATCGGCGAGTTCCGCATCGGTAATACGATCGCTAATTTCGTCAGCCGCGATTTCATCACCCTGCCGGTGATCTTTGCCGGCCTGATCGCTGCCATCGGCTGGAACCTGCTGACCTGGTGGTTCGGTATTCCTTCCAGCTCTTCCCATACGCTGCTTGGCGGGTTCATCGGGGCGGCCCTGGCCCACGCAGGCGCCCTGAGCAGCCACGGAGTGAGCGTGATCAATTATGCCAACGTGATCCCCAGCTTCCTGTTCATCGTGCTGGCCCCCCTGATCGGGTCGATCGTCGCCTTTTTTATCACCATCCTTATCGTGAATATTTTTCAAAAGAGCAACCCCTACCGTGCCGAGAATTGGTTCAGGCGTTTACAATTGGCCTCCTCGGCCCTCCTTAGCCTGGGCCATGGAGGCAACGATGCGCAAAAAGTGTTGGGGATCATAGCGGCGGCCATGGTAGCGCATGGCGACCTGGACAATATCCGGCATTTACCCAATTGGGTGCCGGTAGCCTGCTTTACCGCCATCGCCCTCGGCACCATCAGCGGGGGCTGGCGGATCGTAAAGACAATGGGCACCCGTATCACCAAGGTCAGCCCGCTGGAAGGGGTCTGCGCCGAAACGGCCGGCGCCATCACCCTTTTTCTCACACAGACCCTGGGCATCCCGGTCAGTACTACCCATACCATCACCGGGGCCATTGTAGGGGTTGGCGCCACCAAACGGTTGTCGGCCGTACGCTGGGGAGTGACCATCAACCTGATCTGGGCATGGGTGCTCACCATTCCCGTCAGCGCCCTGCTGGCCGCGTCGGTGTACTGGATAATGAAACTGTTTCTCTGATCCGCAGGGTACAAATCCCGATCGCCCCATCACTGCAAGTTCGCGCCATCCTTGATCTCGTCGGTCGCATTGACGACGATCCGGTCCCGCGGCCGGAGATCGCCGAATACTTCGGTCGAATCATTCCGCGAATTCCCTTCGGTAACATCCACCCAATGCGCGACGCTATTGTTCGCCCTGATCACGTACCTTTTTTCCTGCGATGTAACGATGGCCGACCCCGGAACGATCAGGGAATTCGTACTCCGGCTTACCGGTAATTCCACTTCCGCATACATGCCCGGCTTCAGGAGCCGGTCGGTATTGTTCACATCCACTTCAATAGCCTCCGACCGGTATTTCGTGCTCAGGGATCCCGCAGACCGGCTAATGGCGCCTTCGAAGTTCCTGCCCGGCAGGGTGCTGACCCGGAACCGGACGATCGATCTTCCGGACAATTGATTGCTATACACTTCCGGTACGTCGATCACCAGCCTCAGTTTATTTTGCTGTTCCAGCACCAACATGGGCTTGTCCTCTTCCTTTTGAGCAGGCCCCACCAGTGCGCCGGGGTGAACGTTCCGTTCCGTGATCACTCCGTCGAAAGGCGCCCTCACATTCAGATAATCCCTGGTCGCTTCCAACGCCTTGTAATTCGCGATCTCTCCCTGCGCGGAAGCGCTGTCCGCCATCATTTTGGCCCGGGCCAGCTCCAGGTCATGCGCGGAGACCGTACCCGGCATCCTGTTCGCTACCTGCAGCCGGTCATCATCGTCCTTGCTCGCCAGGTATAAAGCATAGACCTGGAGATATTTTGCCCTCGCGGAATAATATTGCTGCTCGATCTCCGGCGCTTCCAGCCTTACCAGCAACTGCCCTTTTCTGACTTCCGATCCCCTGTCTACCGGTATCTCCCGGATAAAACCATTCACCTTCGGGTAGATATCCACCATTTCAAAAGGCTTTAGCACCGCAGGCAGGTCGGCCGTGGCGCCAAGTTTGCCTTCCGTCACTTCGCCAAGGACATATTGCGATCCGGGCGCGGGATCGCTTGCAGCCACATCTTTCGCAGCGGGGCCTTTGTCCGCAGGTGGGTCATCATGGCCGCAGGCCATAAAAAAGATCGCCAGCATCGCGCACAAAATAATTTTCATCGTTTGCATATATTTTATTTTTAATAGTGTTCATTTCGTTTAAAGACCGGCTAGGGCTCAATGAGCTTATCGGTTGCCATTGCCTCGGGCATTAGTGACGGCGATGCATATCCCGTCTTTTTCATGATCAGCGCATACACCTGCGGAAGGATCAGGAGCGCCGACAGGGTCGAGAAAAGTAATCCCCCGATGACCGCGCGACCCAATGGCGCCGTCTGGTCGCCTGCCTCTCCCATACCCGAAGCCATCGGGATCATGCCCGCGATCATCGCGAGGCTGGTCATCAAAATGGGGCGCAGCCGGACGGAGGCGCTTATGATCGCCGCATGGGTGGCATCCCGGTATTCGAGCCTCAGTTTCTCCGCATTGGTGACGATCAGGATCGCGTTAGCCACCGATACGCCCGTAGACATGATCATTCCCATATAAGATTGGAGGTTCAGCGTGGAACCGGTCACGAGCAAGGCGATGAGCGAACCCAGTATCACGGCGGGTACCGTAGTCAATACCGCCAATGAAAGCTTGAAGGACTGATAGTTCGCGGCCAGGAGCAGGAAGATCACGACGATGGCGATGATCAATCCTGTTTGCAAGCCATCCAGCGTCTCCGTCAGCAGGCTGGACGTTCCCTTGATCTCGGGCACCAGGCCGCGGGGCGGCGGCCCCATATCCCGGATGGCTTTCTTTACGGCTGCCGTCGCAGAACCCAGATCCTTCTTATAAATGTTCGCGCTGACGGTGACATACCTCCTTGGGCCGGCACGATCGTATTCTCCGGGGACGCTATCGATCGAAAAATCGGACACGTCTTCAAGCACCGGCCTCGGCTGCCCTTCCACCAGCGGGATCTCTTTCAGATCGCCCAGTTCGTGCATGATATATTCCGGCACCTGTACCTGTACCTGGTAGGTATAGGAGGTCCGGTCGTCCAGCCAAAGATTTTTCTGGGTATACCGGCTGGAAGAGGTGGCCGCGGTTACCGATCGCGCCACATCCGACAGGTTCATACCCATTTGGGCGGCCTTGAAACGATCCACATTGATATTGATCACCGGAAATTTCAACGGCTGCGCGATCTGCACATCCCGGAGAAAAGGGATCCGTCGCATTTCCCCCACCAGCCGGCCGGCATAATCGCCGATCTGTTTCATATCGCGGCCGGCGACCCTTACTTCGATCGGCGTGGACGCTCCCTGGCTCATGATCTTTTCCGTAAGATCGATCGGCTCGAAGGACAGTTTCATTTCCGGGATCCGTTCCGTTATCTGTTTCCGGATCCTGTCTTTCAGCTCGTCGATATTCACTTTATATTTTTCATCCAGGTTCACCTGCAATACCCCTTCCTGCGTCCCGCTATTGAAGACATAGAGATTGCTGGAGCCGAAATTGGTGGGCACGGGGCCTACAAAGGCGGAGCTGATGGCCACATGGCCCCCCACGATCGTGTCGATGATAGCCAATACCTGGTGCAGCTTGCCCTCCGTGACTTCCAGCCGGGTGCCGTCGGGCTCTTTGATCCGCAACTGGAACTGACCCGTATTCACCCTTGGCATCAGATCCTTGCCGATAAAATAGAAGGCCAGCCCCGCCCCGGTGAACACCAGCAGAAAATAGAGGGCCGCCGTGATGCTACGTATGCGCATCAGCGACTCGATCTTTCGCGAATAAGCCATTTTGAACCGTTCGAAACGATCGTTCTTTTCGGGAACCGTCTTCTCGTTCTGATAGTGCAGCTCCACTTCGTCCGCTTCCGCTTCATTCAGTACGAGACCGGCGTGCGGATGGGCATGGCCATGCCGGTACATAAAATTTTCCGCTTTCAACATCCAATTCGCCAGGACGGGCACCAGGGCCTGTGCCAGGAAAAAGGAGGCGATCATGGCAAACCCGATGGCCAGCGACAACGGCAGGAACATCGCCCTGGGCACGCCCGTCATGATCAGGGCCGGGGCAAATACGGCCAGTATGCATAACAATATGAGCAGGAGCGGGAACGAGATCTCTTCGCAGGCGTCATAGATCGCCTGTCGCTTGGATTTTCCCATCTCCAGGTGCTGGTGTATATTTTCAATGGTGACCGTGGCCTGGTCGACAAGGATCCCGATGGCCAGGGCCAGCCCGCTGAGCGTCATAATATTAATGGTCTGCCCGGCCAGCTTCAGGCACATCACCGCGCTCAGGATGGACACCGGGATCGTGATGATGACGATCAGGCTGCTCCGGAGATCCTGCAGGAACAGCAATACCATCAATCCTGTCAGAATCGCGCCCAGGATGCCTTCGGTCATCAGGCTTTTTACCGCGTTGATCACGAATACCGATTGATCGAATTCATAGGATACATGCACGTCCTCGGGCAGCAGGGTCTGTATCTCCGGCAGCTTGGCCTTCAATCCTTTGACCACGTCCCAGGTAGACGCATCCGCCGTCTTGACGACCGGGATATACACCGAACGACGGCCATTCACCAGCGCATAATCGATGGTAATATCGGCTGCATCGGAAACCTTGCCCACGTCATGGACGAATATGGTAGTATTCCCCTGCGTCACTACAGGTATATCGTCGAAAGCCTCTACTTTCTCTTCGAGCGAATTCAGGGTCGTGATATACATGCTATTGTTGATCCGTATATTCCCCGAGGGGCTGATGGAATTACTCTTTGCGATCGCTGCCACGACCTGATCGGGTGAGAGGTTATAGCTGCGGATCTTGTCGGGGTCGATATTGATCACCACCGAACGGGCATTGGAGCCGAAAGGCGGCGGCGCGGACAGCCCCGGCACGGTGGCGAACATCGGCCGAACGCGGGTAAGGGCGAGATCATAAATATCCTTGAGGGATTTCGTAGGGCTGCTGAAGACCAGTTCGCCGACCGGCAGGGATGAAGCGTCGAAACGCACCACCTGCGGGGGCAAGGCCCCCGGAGGGAAAAAGGCGGAGGCGCGGTTGACCTGTAACGCCACCTGTGCCGACGCCTCGGCCATATCCGTCGTCTCGTAAAAACTGAGCTTGATGATACTGATCCCCTGGATATTCTTGCTTTCTATATCCTTTATCCCGTTCACATATAAGAACTGATCCTGCATACGGGTGGCGAAGAACCCTTCCATCTGCCTCGGCGACATGCCGCCATATGGTTCGATCACATAGATCGTGGGCAGGTTCAGTTTGGGAAATATATCGATGGGTATCGTGTAGATGGCCAGGACCGAGAACAGCAACACCCCAAGGGTGATCACGATCACGGCGACCGGCTTCTTTAACCCGGAGGATACTAATGACATAGAAATTATTTTAAAATAGATATGAGTTGATAGATGCCGTTGCCCGCATAGGCTTTTTGCACGATCGCCCGCCAGACCCCGTCTTTGGCGTCGATCAGATCCGTCTGCGCGCGGTTCAGGACATTCAGCGCGCTGGTCAGATCGATAATATTTGCGAGACCCGCATTGTACTGGGTCAGCCGCTGCCGGTAAGCATCCGTTGCAGCGCCCAGTTGCACGGGAATTTCATTGAATTTGGCGATCGCGGTGCGGAGATTGACCGAAGCCTGGAGGTTGGCATTGTCCAGCGATCGCTTTTGCTCCTCGTAATTATGAAGCGCGGATTCCGTCTGGAAACGCTGCACGTTCAGCCTGTCCTTTTCCCTCCTGAGATTGAAAAGGTCATAAGTGACGCCAAGCCCTGCCAGGTAATTTGACCGCGTATAGCCGAGACCGGAAGAAAGATCCTTGTCGAAGCTGCCATCGGCATTGATGCTCGATCCCTTTATCCATCCCGCCCCGAGGAAATAAATTTTGGGGAAATAAGATTTACGGATCAACTCTTCCATGGCCTGGCCGTTCTCATAGATCGAATGAAAATAATTCAGGAAAGGATGGCTCGTCTCCGCTCCCGCCCGCCCGGGCCCGCTCGCCACGCTTCCCGGATCGGTCAACCCGTTCATGGAACTGTACATGGTACTAAACAGGAGCGTCTCATTGCTCAGATCGGGCCCGATGGCCGCCGTATCCAGGGCCGTCAGCAGGGACAACTGCACTTTTGATTGGCTTAACCGGTTGTAGACATCCAGCCAATCCAGCCTGGCCTTGGAATATTCCGCGGCCGCCAGGCTGCTGTCCACCCCGGGCCGCAGACCGCTCGATACATAATTCCGGATCGCCATGCGGATGGTATCGGCGCGTCGCAGGTTCTCCCACTGCACCTGGCTGAGCTCGTAATTCCGGATCAGATCCAGGTAGGATTGCAATACGATGGAGGCAATATAGAATTGCTCTTTCTGCACATCCATGCTATCCACCTTTAAGCGGGAATAGGCTTCCTGCACCTCGGCCCTGAAGCCTCCGAAATTCGTCACCTGCCATTGCAGATAAGCGGCGCCGATATTGCCCGATGAGACGGTGCCGAGATTTTCCGGGCGGGCGCTGACGCCGGAAAGGGAAGGGACGATCCCCGCCGAAAAATAAGCGGCCCCCAGGTTGTTGCTGGTGCCCGCATCGACCTGCTCGTAAAGATTGAACGAGGGCAGGCGATGATCCTTTGTCTCAGTTACAGCGGCCTGACCGGATCTCAACATGGCCTCGCGGGACTGGATAGAGGGGTAGTTCTGCAAAGCCAGGCTGATCGCCCTGTTCAGGGGAAGAACGGAGGCTTGCGGGACAGTGGATCGGGCATTTGCGGGTTGCGCCTGACACCGGGCATAAGAGGCCATGCAGATCGCGGCGATAAAAAGAACGCGCATCGACTGCCGCCGAAAAATGGTATGCATAGTAAACGTTTATAGCTTAAGATACCGGGCAGCTACAGGAAGGTCGCAGCCGGAATGGATCGGAAAAAGAATCAATGATCGATCAGGAGTAAAAAGGAGGACCGCGGAGAGAAGAATGGCCGGGCGCGCGCTGTGTGCGGCCGCCCTGTAGAAAAAAAGAATATTGCCGGCGGCAATAGGTGAATTGAGGACGTGGAAGAGAAAAATCAGCTACGATGGCTTGTGGAAGAAGTGTTTTCCGATGCCTTTTTTCTTCGTGCGCGGTCTGCGGCATTTGGTCATGGTTCGCCAACAGAACTGCCCCATGAAGTACCTGATCCCCTAAAAAGGATGACCGGCCAGGCATACGATCGCCATTCCCCGCAGTAGCCATCAGACCGGCCAGCGAGATCATCAACAAGGCGGAAAAAAGATGTTTCCTAAGCATCATCGCGATGCAAGATAAAAAATCATGCCTTAATTATTTCATAATTTAAATGAAACGGCCCCGGCAGGTGCCGGGGCCATGCCCTTGGACAGGACCTTATAGCTTAGTCTTTCTCGGATTTTTGAACTGCTTTCTTCTTAGTCACGGATTTTTTTGCCTTGTCCTTGTCCTTGTGCTTTTTGCTCAGCTTTTCAAGGTCGCGGCTGATCAGCTTGCTGGCTTTCTTGACACGGGTGGCCAGTTTCTTTTCTCCCAACTGTTTTTTGTAATCGGCGAGAGCCCCCGTCAATTTTTCAACTATTTCCTTCCGGACCTGCTTTTTGGTCGAGACGGAAGGCGCTACTGTTTCTTGATGGTTCATACGAAAGATGTTTTTTAGTAATTATGATAACACAAATTTAATCTTAAAATGAGAGATGGAATGTTAAGTTTTCTGCAATGCCTAGCTATCTCATTAATAATGAAAGCCTTAGGGGGTGGCGATCGCATGTTGTCCGGATTGCGGACGCGTTCCGCCGGGATTTTCGGGTAAGCCTGGTACCCGGGTCTGTCGCGTTATTTCGAAACGATTTCGCCGTGTATGGAATTCTTAATTTCGCTAAAGCCCGTCTTAGCCATTTTTATATTATTGCATTGCTGGGCGTTGTGATCCGTATGATTGAAGTCCTCCAGGTGCTGTAGCATCTTATCGATAAACCTGGCTACGATATGTCCGTTCACCTTGTGTTGCTGCAGGCCTTTCATCGCAGCGGCTATGAACCGTTTAACCTCATCCTGCGACGTAGCGAACAATATTTTATTAATGAGCTTACATCGATAATCATCAATAGTAATTGCCATAAGGGATTATTTGGGTTACCGGGCTGTCGTTTGCCATGGAGCCTGCAAGAGCCATTCCTCTAAAGGTATTGAAACTATCGATACAAAATCAAAAATGCCGCAGTTTTAACGCCAGGCCTGTACCAGGCCCAAAGTCAGGCGGCCCAAGGGGCCTGGGATGCATGGCTATCTTTTACTGCTTGCAATCGCCTGAATACCGCTAAATTCGCAGGTTAAACAGGCCCGCCGGAATGACGGGGGACCAAATTTCCCGATCTGTAATCATATGTTTATTTCTATTTGCATACCTGTATACAAAAATGCCGAATTTTTAAAAAGGCTTCTCGATTCCATCAGTGTACAAACGTTTAAGGACTTTGAGGTCATTATCTCCGACGATAGCCCGGAAGATAATATTCAACTTTTTTGCCAAAATTATAAGAGCGAGTTCAACCTCCGTTATTTTAAGAACCCCAATTCCCTGGGAAGCCCTGAAAATTGGAATGCGGCTATACGGCATGCAAGCGGTGAATGGATCAAGATAATGCATGACGACGATTGGTTCGCGAACGCTTCTTCTTTAGAGGAGTTTGTTAGTACTATCAAGGACAATCCGGAGACGGATTTCTTCTTTAGCGCATACAGCAATTATTATTTCGGGAACGATAACTATAAGGATTTCCGGATGACGCCCTGGTGGTTTAGACGTCTGCTGAAAGATCCCACCGTCCTGTTTTCCAGGAATGTCATAGGCGCGCCAAGCGTAGCGATCTATAAAAGATCGATACAACAGGAATATGACCGCAACCTGAAATGGCTGGTCGATATCGATTTTTATATTCGCGCCCTTTCAGGAACAAGACCGGTATTTATCAATAAGGTGCTGATCCATATTGGCATCGGGAAAGAACAGATCACGCAGGATTGTTTTAGAAAACGCCCCGTCGAGATACCCGAAAGCTTTTACCTGTTGAACAAGACCGGTCTGGCCCATTTACGAAATATCATCGTGTATGACGCCTGGTGGAGATTGATGAGAAATTTGGAGATCAGATCCGAAAAAGAGGTATTTGAATCAGGATACCCCGAGGCGATCCCCGGCGCGATAAAAAGAATAATTAAGTTTCAAAAGGGTATTCCCGCCAACATGTTGAAGATCGGGATATTGTCCAAGGCATTTATGGCCATAGGTTATTTATTTGACCGTAATAAAATGGAAAAGTAAATTGCCCATTTTTATCACCAGGTAAAATATAAAATGGATATATATACGGACAAGACCAAGCCTTTTTTGGAAGAAAGGTTCGGAGAAACGGTCGACGGGGTCTATTTTTCTCATCAACCCATTTATGGATACCGTTCAAGATACAGCGCGGCCTCGAATATCTCCCGGTATATCATTACCCGCTCCATACTGAACGCCGTTAACGAATACTCATTCGACAGCTTCATCGATATTGGTGGCGCGGAAGGTTATACCGCGTATTTGGTAAGGGAGCTTTTCAAGGCAAAAGTGAGGAGTACCGACCTGTCGGAAAACGCGTGCAAGATGGCAAAGGAAATATTCAATATAGACGCGCTTGCCTGTGATATTCACCAATTGCCTTTCCGGGAGGAAGGATTCGATATCGTTCTATGCAGCGAGACGATCGAACACGTTACCGATTACAAACTGGCCATTAAAGAATTATTGAGAATAACAAAAAACGTGCTCATCATCACTGTTCCCCATGAATCCCCCGAAGAAGTGGAGGCCAATATAAGGAACAACGTGCCCCATGGTCATATAAATTATTTCGAAACGGGCACTCTGGACTATTTGAAAAAGGAGGGATACACGCTAAAAGCCGAAAAAACATTATCGCCCTTCCTGGTCATTCCCCGGGTAATGGCGGAAGCGACAAATAAGGCCGGTAATAGCATCGTTTATAAGATCTACAATCTGTTCACGCCTGTCCTGAGAAAGATCTTTGGCACAAACACCGCCATTAACCTGGTGGACGCAGACCCCTGGTATTGCGAGACATTTAAAAAATACACCGGAATAACTTTTGTGATCGAAAAGAAACGACCCATTTTAAAAAGGACTTTTGAAAAAGGCATCCGCGCAAAGGATTTTATCTATAAAAAAGTCGATTTGTTTACAACCGGGAAGTGATCGCCCGCTGTTTCCCGCAGACGTCTGTCAGATCTTATATTTATACAGCGAAAAATTAAACATAAAACTCAGGTAGAACCCCGAAAAATGGAAGGGGGTGGAAGAGACGGGTTTACCGTTGTAAGTAGCGGCGAGCCCGCCCCCGTGATCCAGGTCGACGAGGCTGGCGACGACATTGTTCCCGTCCTGTTTTAAAGAGATCCCCCCGCGCTCATGTACAACAAGATTATATCCCAGGGCAAGTTCCCAATGCAGGCCTTTTCTATACTGGTTATTGCTTAAGGCAAGTTTAGGCGTTATGGCGAATTCACGTTGAACATAGGTGACGTCCAGGGTGCTGGCATCATTGGTCGTGGTCGAAGTAACGTCATTGCCATCCGCATCTGTAGTCGTGGAACTGACATCATACGAAGGCGTTGCCGTATAGCCCAAAACCTGGATTGAATTCCCTTCGTTGTCGATACTGCCTAAAGAGGCGCTATTATTATGACCGGCGTCCCTTGTCCAGGAAATATTGATCGAAGGTTTGAATACCCATGATTTGCCTTCTATGGCGCTGGAATGGCCGCCGAAATAATAGTTTCGTCCATACCCGAACGAAAGTTCAGTTCCCCTTGTCCATTGCCCTATGACCGAAAAAGCAAGGCCCATGGTAAGGAATTGCCTGGCATCCCCTCCTTCGAATACAAAAGGAACGACAAAGATTTTTGGCGAGGCATAAGGTTGCAGGTCGCCCGAATTGAATGTATAACCAGGGGTTCCGTTAACCGAATAGGGGAAACTGACATTCAACAGGCCATTGTTATTCCGTGTAAACAGGGTGCTGAAGCCTGTCCCTAAAGTCAATATCGAATAGGAATAGTCTCTTAAGGGAACATCCGGCCCGAACCCGGTCAAAAGAACGGGATCCGACCGGTAAACGGAATCCGTTTCATATTCCGGGTAATTATCCTGCAAAGTGGAATCCTTTTGGACAGCGGGAATGGAATCCGTTTGCTGGGCTGTTGTCCGAAGACAAGCCAGACAGCCGGTCAGCAGGATGATCGTGCTGATTGATCCAGGGGACATAGAAAGGGGTAATGGTTATCGAAATTTACAAATTCCTATTCATTGCCGGGATTAAAACCGTTTAATGACCGTCCAATGCCTACCCTGACCAATGAGAACCCATTCAATCCTTTCTGCCGAATTCCTGATCCCAATAATCATTTAACCGGGCTGCTCGCGCGGAGGGCAGCCTTCTTTCTGAAATAGAAGTAAGACATTCATTTTCAGCCCTCCAACCCCTTTTTCCCCGATCCTCCCAAATGGTTTCCGGCTATACGGTCCAATAGTTCTATTTTTGCCCAAATTTTTTTAAGGATGGCGTTCAATTCCTTCATGAAACTATTTACGCCCAAGGACAGGGTGTTCTACTCCCTCTTCGAAGAAGTGGCCGACAGCGTGGGAAAAATGGGGAAACTGATGAAAGAAGTGGTGGCGGAGCCCGACTTCGACAAAAGGGCGGCCATTATCTCCCAGGTAGAGAACCAGGAACACGTCAATGACGACCTTACCCACCGGATCTTCACCGAGCTTGGCAGGAATTTCATCACCCCCTTCGACCGGGAAGACATTCATTACCTGGCCAGCGCCCTCGATGACATCTGCGATTATATCTATGCCACGGCCAAAAAGATCAATTTCTATAAGGTCAACCCCAATGATATGGGCATCCAGAAAATGGCCGATCTGATCGAACAGGGCGCCGCGCAGATCCGTATCGCGGTGAGGGAACTACGCAATATGCGCGACATGCGCAAGATCACCGACGCGCTGGTCAAGGTCAACAGCATCGAGAACCAGGCCGATGATATCTTCGACCTCAGTATCGAACGCCTGTTCGAAACCGAGCCCGACGCCAAAGAGGTCATCAAGAAAAGGGAGATCTACCAGGTCATGGAGATCGTGACCGATAAATGCGAGGATGCCGGGAACGTAATAGAATCGATCATCATTAAATATGCGTAGCGTGAGTTTTTTGGTAATCATTATCATTCTGGCCCTGATCTTCGATTTTATTAACGGGTTCCATGATGCCGCCAACTCCATCGCAACGATCGTCTCTACCAAAGTGCTTACGCCCTTCCAGGCCGTTCTCTGGGCGGCGCTGTTCAATTTCGGCGCATTTTTCATCGCAAAATACATGATCGGGGAATTCAAGATCGGCAATACGATCGCCAGTTCGGTACACGCCGAATATATCAATCTCGACGTTATTTTCTCGGGGCTGATCGCCGCCATCTGCTGGAACCTGCTGACCTGGTGGTTCGGCATCCCGTCCAGTTCCTCCCATACGCTGCTCGGCGGCTTCATGGGGGCAGCCCTTGCGCATGCGGGGGCGCTGAGCAGGAACGGCGTAGCCGTGATCAACTATGGCAAGGTCATCCCTACTTTCCTGTTCATTTTCCTCGCTCCCCTGATCGGCATGGTCATCGGCTTCTTTATCTGTATACTCATCATCAATATTTGCCGCAAGGCGAACCCATACCGGGCTGACAAATGGTTCCGCAGGCTGCAGCTCCTGTCCTCCGCCCTGTTGAGCCTCGGACAT
>OLLP01000239.1_pt1 | contig 15434 bp, 15 predicted proteins | sample 1604561 | NCBI WGS metagenome assembly OLLP01 (sample SAMEA104055722, study PRJEB20765) | soil metagenome | isolation source: soil | reverse complement strand
GTATCTTCGGCAGCAGCGTGGGAGATACGGAGGTGGTGAAGAAAGTGATCAACAAAGTCGATGCGGGAGAGGCCAGGAAACTGGGTTCGCGCGTGGTGGAGCAGATCATGAACAGCGGCGTGACCGCTTATATCTCGGGAAGACTTGGCCTGGGCAACCGGGTCATCACCAATTCCGCCGCCTGCGCCACGGGAACGCAGGCGATCCTGATGGGATACGAACATATAAAACATGGGCTGGCAAAGCGTATGCTGGTAGGCAGTACCGAACATGTAGATTCCTACATTTTTGGTACATTTGATTCCATGCGTATCCTTGCGAGGAAATTCAATCATCTTCCTGAACAGGCTTCCCGGCCCATGAGCGTTTCTGCCTGCGGCTTTGTTCCCGGATCGGGCGCGGGGGCCATGATACTGGAAGACCTTGATTTTGCGTTAGCAAGAAAGGCGACCATCTATGCCGAGATCGCAGGAGGGGCGGCCAATTCGGGTGGACAGCGTTCGGGCGGCACCATGACGGCGCCGGGTTCGGCAGGGATCATAAAATGTATTACCGATGCCCTGGCCAGCGCGAAAATGGATGCTGCATCGATCGACCTGATCTGCGGTCACCTGACGGCTACTGCGGCCGATGCTCTGGAGATCCAGAATTGGGGTTTGGCGCTCGGCCGGCAAGGCGATGATTTCCCGTTGGTCAATTCCCTGAAGTCCATGATCGGTCATTGCCTTACGGCTGCCGGCTCCATCGAGGCGGTGGCAGCGATATTGCAGATCGTGCATCAGTTCGTGCATCCGAATATCAACCTGGAAGACCCTAACCCGGAGTTGTTGAAAACGGTAAACGCCGACAAACTGCCCGTGACGATGGTGGAAAAAGAGATCAGAACGGTCGCCAAGGCGAATTTTGGGTTCGGCGACGTCAATACCTGTTTACTATTTTCAAAATACAATTAATAATGGATAGACGAGAAATTTTAGAGGAGTTAAAGAAGGTACTATTGCCGTATACGGAAAATAAAGAATTGCTTGCCGGGATCAACGAAAAGACCGACCTCATAAACGACCTGCAGATCAATTCCGCCAACCTGGTGGACATTATCATCGACGCAGAATCGAAATATAATATCGAGATCGATATGGATTCGGCGGAAAAAATGATCACGGTGGGATCCTGCATCGATGTGATCGTCGAAAAGATGAATCTACCAGAATGATAAGCGCCGGTAATGATATTGTCGCATTGGGCGCTATCGACCGGCAGCGCACTATACAGCCCCGGTTCTATTCAAAAATACTTTCCTTGCCCGAAAAAGAGCTTTATTCGCGGCCCGGTCTTTCGGAAATGCCTTTTGAGCATTTTGTCTGGTTATTGTGGTCCATTAAAGAATCGGTATATAAATATTGCCGGCGGATCGAGCCGGCCCTTATTTTTTCGCCGTCTGGGATCGTCGTATGGCAGTTGGACGGGACTCCTTTTTACAAAGCGGTCGTTCATTCCGGCCCGGCTATTTTATATTCCCGCTCGACGGTTCAGGACGATCATATTTCTACCGTCGTAAGCGTGGATGAGCAATTTGAAGGCGTCTGGTCGGGTATGGCTTCCATCGATCGGGCGGATCGTGCCAGCCAGTCGGCATCCGTGCGAACGCTGATCCTGGATAAATTGTCTTCCTTACTGCCTTTGGAGGAGGGCTCTTTACGGATAGAAAAGAACCCGCATGGCTGCCCTGTAGTCTATAGTGGAGATAAGGAGCTGGAAATACCCGTTTCACTGGCCCATCACGGGCCTTTTATCGCTTATTCGTTTCAATTGGAGCGAAAAAAGCTTTGCAAACTATAGGAGCGGCCCGTGCCTAACTCCTCCCGGACGGATCGATGGCCGGCCGAGATCAGGGCATGAGATCAGGGCATGGAGATCAAGGCGTTCGGATCTTACCAGGATTCTGTCTGATAAAATCTTGCCATCCGCCCGATCGCTTGTTGGCGGTCTTAGTCGCTGGTTGGCCAGGCGCCTTGCCAAAAGAATTTTGCTGAAAATGATGGCAGACGGCGACGGCCAGCGCATCGGAGGCATCGTATTCATTGATCTCTTTTTCCAGTTCCAGGATATTTTGCAGCATTTTCCAGACCTGTTCTTTGCCCGAGTTCCCATTCCCGGTGATGGATTGCTTGATCTTTCGGGGAGAATATTCGGTTACAGGGAGACCGGCATGCATGGCCGTAGCGATCGCTACCCCTTGGGCGCGGCCCAGTTTGAGCATACTCTGGACGTTCTTGCCGAAAAAAGGGGCTTCAATCGCGAAATCGTGGGGCCGGAAACGTTGGATCAGTTCAACCAGCCTGTTATGGATCAGGCCCAGCCTTTCGAAAGCGTCTTTGCGGGGCGATAATTTAAGCACTCCCATTTCCACCAGGGTGAGGTGGCTGCCGGAGCACAATACCAGGCCATAGCCCATCACCACGGTGCCTGGATCGATGCCCAGAATTATTTTAGATTGCTTTTGCAACAGGAGAACTATTTTTGATGCTGATTTGCTACCGGACAAAAATATCGAAATAATACCCAATTCCAAGCGAGACCCCGGTCCTCCCGGTCGAAAACCCGATAGGAGATGGGTGGTATATTTTCTGGGCCCGTTGATATTCCTGTTCCTTTCCTATTCCATCTACAGACAAGTGACCCGGCAACCCGACTGGAGGGGATCCCTCGACCAGCTATTCAAAGCGATCACCGGCCCGGGTCAATGGAGGTTATGGGTTGTATTGGCCCTTATGCCCGTCAATTGGGGTATCGAGGCCCGGAAATGGCAACTGGCGTTGCGCCCCGTGGGCGGCATTGCGTACCGCAATGCTTTCCGGGCCGTCTTTACCGGTACTACCCTCGCTTCTTTTACGCCCAACCGGATGGGAGAATACCTGGGTCGCATATTGTACGTGGAGGAAGGCAAACGCGCCTCGGCCATATCCCTTACGATCATATGCAGCATGGCCCAATTGCTGGTCACGCTGGCGCTCGGATTGGCGGGAACTTTTTATCTCCGGCATCATCTTTCCGAGGGGGTTACGGACAGGCATGCCCTGGAGTTCTGGCTGAATATTTTCTTATTCGTGGTATTCCTTTTGCTCTTAAGTTTAACATTTATTTATTTTCGGTTATCCTGGCTGATAGGGATATTGAGCAGGCTGCGGGGCATTGGAAAATACCTTCAGTATGCAAAGGTTTTAGATCATTGTGATGCAACTGTCCTGTTACGGATCTTGTCTTTATCTTTTTGCAGATACCTGGTGTTCGTTTTGCAGTATACCCTGGTGTTCCCGGTCTTCGGCGTTTATCTGGGCCTTGCCCAGGCCGGGGCGGGTATGAGTGTCGTTTTTTTGGTGATGGCGGTAGTCCCTACCTTTACTTTCCTGACGGAACTGGGCTTAAGGTGGGGAGCAAGCATACAGGTATTGGAGTTGTTCGGGGCCGGTGCGGTGGGTATCCTTGCCTCTTCGTTGGCGATCTGGCTGATCAATTTAATTATACCTGCATTGATCGGGAGTTTGTTAATTTTAAGCATTAAACTATTTAGAAGTAAATGAGAGTACTTATACCGTTCTGTTTCCTGGTGCTGATGCAATTATCCATCCCTTTACAAGCGGATGAGGATTTTTGCGGGGGGGTACGCAATACTGCTTTTCAGGCGGGCGAGACGCTCAAATACAAAGTATCCTATTCCCTTGCGCGCGTGAATGTCGGAGCTGGTGAGGCATCTTTCACGACCACGCTTGAAAAAATGAACGGAAAGACGGTCTATCATGTGGTAGGCGATGGAAAGACCTATAGTTTTTATGACAAATTTTTTAAAGTAAGGGACAGGTACGAATCCTATATCGACACGGCCACCCTCCAGCCTTATAAGTTCGTCCGCGATGTGAACGAAGGCGGCTACAAGACCTATGAGAACGTGACGTTCATGAAGACCACGAATACGGCGATCACCACACAGGGGGTCTATGCTATTCCTTCCTGTATACAGGATGTGCTCAGCGCCATCTTCTATGCAAGGAATATCAATTTTAGCCGTCTCAAACCAAACGATAAGATATTCTTCGACATGTTCCTGGACAGACAGGTCAATCATTTATATGTCCGCTATCTGGGGAAAGAGACGATCCGCACCGCTTATGGCAAGTTCCGCACCATCAAGTTCAAACCTTTGCTGGTCAAGGGAACGATGTTCGAAGGAGGGGAGAAGATGACCGTCTGGGTCACCGATGATCCAAATCATATCGCAGTGCGGATCGAGAGCCCCGTCAGCGTCGGCAGCGTAAAGGTCGATATGATCGATAACCGCAATCTCCGTTATCCGCTGAATTCGCTGATCGCCTTTTGAGATCCGCGGCTAACTAATCTCGTCAAGCCTGAATATATCCTTCGCCCGCACGCCTCTATCGGTAGCCTGCAGCGTACAACATTCATTCACGGGGTCATGTTCAAAGACGAGGGTATAGTCGCCCGCCGCCGCTTCCTTGAGAAAGGATCTTTTTTCCTGCAGCGTCGTAAGCGGGAACATATCGTAAGCCATGACGTAGGGAATGGGCAGATGACCGACCGAAGGCAGCAGATCGGCCACATAGACGACCGTTCTTCCTTTATAACTGATCTGTGGGGTCATCATCGATTCGGTATGGCCATAGACCAGCCGGATAGCGAGCTCGGGTATGATGCCGGAGGGGATAAGGTCGAGCGGTGCGGCAGGGTTTCGAGGGAGGCGGGGGGATTCGGAAGACGAGGTTTCGTTCCTGTCCGGCGCAGTTCCGGCTGCCGCCGATCCAATAAATCGTAATTGCCCGCTCTCCCGGATCGGAAGGATATTCTCTTTGAGAAAGCTCGCTTTTTCCCGCTCATTCGGTTCGGTGGCCCATTTCCAATGCGATTCGTTGCTCCAGTACAATGCATTCTTAAATGCCGGGATCAGGCGATCGCCTGTGCGGAGAATGCTGCCTCCGCAATGATCGAAATGAAGATGTGTCAATAGTACATCCGTGATATCGTCGCGATGAAAACCATATTTGGCCAGCGACTTGTCCAGGGTATCCTCCCCGTGCAGGTAATAATGCCCCATGAATTTCGCGTCCTGTTTGTCCCCGATACCGTTGTCCACCAGGATGAGGCGCCCGCCCGATTCGATCAGCAGACAGCGCAGGGCCCAGGAACAGAGATTCTGCTCGTCAGAAGGATGAAATTTAGCCCAGATGCTCTTGGGCACGACGCCGAACATGGCGCCGCCGTCGAGCTTGAAAAAACCGGTATCGATCGTATATAGCTGCATGCCATGCTATTTTTAAAAGTTATAATTTGTATCCCGCAATTTAATCTTTTGCGGGGTTATGTAAAGCCATACCCTCGTTCTGTTTCAGGAGCGCGGCGTATAGCCAGACAAGACCGATCGCAAAAAAGAAGATCAGGAAAAGGACGGAATTCTTCATACTCCCCGTCAGGTCTTCGATGTAGCCAAAGCTGAACATGCCGATGACAATAGCGATCTTCTCGGTGAGATCGAAATAGCTGAAATAGGAAGCGGTATCCTTCGTCTCGGGCATCAGCTTCGAATAGGTGGACCGGCTAAGGGATTGTATGCCACCCATCACCAACCCTACAGCCAGCGCGAGTGCGTAGAATGAATATTCGATAGCCGTCTGATGCGAGGCCAGCTCCATTTTTACTTTTGATAGTTGCCCTTCCAGCCTTCCGGTTTGCGCCTCGGCGGATGCGGCAGCGGCCCCGGTCTTAGCGGCGACCCATCTTTCTTCCAGTTGCAAGGCGGCGATCTCTTTATAATAATGTTCGAGCCGCCCGGCAAAATTCGCCGTTTGATAAGCCGCCACGCAGATCACTATCCAGAATAGCACCACCCCCATCAATACCTTTATATTCCCGTACCGGGCGGAGAGGCGGCTCATCAGGAAAGCCCCGGGGATAGCCACCAACTGGATTGCCACAATGGTGACGATGAGCTTGGTATCTTCGAGGTGCAGCAGTTGGCTTCCGAACAGGGTTGCCGCCAGCATGACGGTCTGTACGCCCATGCTGTAAAAGAAACAGCCCCGGAGGAACCGTTTGAGCACCGGCATGCCCTTTAATTCGTTGTAGACTTTCTTTATCTCGGCAAAGCCGGCGGTCAGGGTATTGGTTCTTTTCAGACCGGCGGTACGAGGCGCTCCGGGAAGAACGGCAAAACTGAACTGCGCGAAACCCGCCCACCAAAGCCCCACCAATAAAAAGGTCAGCCGGAGGGCCGGGAAAGGATCGTCCTTGGCCATGAGCACCAGGACGAATCCGATGATCTGTAAGACCACGCCGCCGGTATACCCGTAGGCGAATCCTTTGGCGCTGATCCGATCCTGATCCTGCGGCGCCGCTATTTCGGGCAGATAAGCATTGTAAAAGACCATGCCGCCCGCATAGCCGATGGAGGCCAGCATGAAGCAGAGAATGCCCAGCCAGAGATTGGAACCATCGAAGAAATACAGCAGGCTGCAACCTCCCGCGCCCATATAGCAGAAGAATCGCATGAAACTTTTTTTATTCCCGCGGGTATCGGCGATCGAAGTGAGGATCGGATAGAACAGGGAAACCGAAAGATAGGCCGCCGCCAGCGCATAGGCATAAAGGGCCGAGTTCTCCATTTTCAACCCCAGGAAGGTGAGCGTATCGCTACCGAAATAACGGTGTGTGGCCTTTGTAAAATAGATAGGAAAAAAAGTCGTGGTAATGACCAGGTTATATACGGAAAACGCCCAATCGTACATGGCCCATCCGTTGATCACTTTTTTCGAAGCGGTTAGCATGGAGAACGTTTTATTGCACCAATCCCTTCCACAGCAGCGCCAGCATCACCAGGCCGATGACGATCCGGTAATAGCCCCAGACCTTAAAGCCGTATTTTTTCAGGAAATTAATAAAAGAACGTATGGCCAGAACGGCCACGATAAAAGCGACGACGCTGGCGATGCCGAGCATGCCGAAATTCGTGCCGGACAATGTTTCCGGGTGATCCTTATGCACGTCCCAGAAACTTTTTACGGAAGCCGCCACCATGGTCGGTACGGCCAGGAAAAAAGAGAATTCGGCGGCGGCCTTGCGCGTCAGCTTCTGACTCATGCCTCCGATGATGGTGACGGCGCTGCGACTTATCCCCGGCAGCAGGATGGACAATACCTGGAAACAGCCGATGCGAAAAGCGGCGCCGTTGGATACCTGGCGCTCATCGTCGATACGGGGGTTAAGGAACCAGCGATCCACGAAAAGGAGGATGATGCCGCCCCCGAGCATGACCCAGGCCATGAAATAAAGATTGCCAAGGGCGGTGTCGATATGTTTCTTGAGCAAGGCGCCGAAAATGATCGCGGGTATGACCGCGATGATCAGTTTTACATAAAAGGCCATTCGGGAAAAGTCGAAGAATTTACGGTAGTAGACGACCACGACGGCGAGTATGGCCGCGAGCTGAATGACGATCTCGAACATATCCGAAAAAGGCGAGGGGGTAACGCCGATCAGCGGATTGGTGAATTTCATATGAGCCGTGGAGGAAATAGGAAGGAATTCCGTCAATCCTTCCACGATCGCCAGGATGATCGCCTGAATTATAGTCATGTGCCGGTAGGTTTAGTAAGTGCTAAGTCATGCCGATCGCGGGGCTTTATTCCGTTGCTAAGCGGTCTTTGCTCCGCTGTCCTTGCGGAAAATGGCGAAGATCTCCAGCGCCAGGCCACCCAGGATAAGGATGGGAGCGATGGTAATCCTGACAAAGCTATAGACCTGTTTGGGATCGAATATATTCGGATCCTTGCTCTTGCCGCCGGCCATGAGGAAAAGGCCAAGGCCAACGATGATGATGCCGATCAGCATCAAGCGATAATTTTCCTTACCGAATAATGGAGCCGTGTGCCGCGTCGGGATATTTTTGGCCGGAGCTGTTTTTTTTGGAGTAGCTGCTGTAGCCGAAGTCGCCTTAGTTGTTGTTGCCATTGGTGAGATCGTTAATTGGGTTTGCAATATACGCCAATCCGGGAATACGGCAAATATACCCTGATATCGCTACAAAAGATGAATTCCGCTCCCCGGAAGACCATCAGTATAGGTCGTCCAGCTTCATTTTCAGGTATTTCTGGATGCTGCGATGGGTGCTGATAAAGGAGATGCTGATGCCCAGGAGCACAATGACAATGAACATGGCGGAAAGCAGCACATAATCCCGGAGCGCCTTGATCTCGGGGATCAGCATTTCGCTCAGGAAAATGACGCCGATAATGCCTCCTATGGCCAGTACCCCGCTGATGGCCCCGTTGATGAGGGCGCGCATATCCATGGGCTTAGCGATGAACCAACGGGTAGCGCCCACCATTTGCATGGTCTTGATGAGGAACCGGTTGCTGAACATGGCCAGGCGGATCGTGTTATCGATCAGGATGATGACGAGGATGGAAATGCCGATGACCACGCAGAGCAGCACCAGGCTGACCTCGTTGATGATATTGTTCAGGTTGGAGACGAGGAATTTATTGTATTGGACTTCGCTGACGGCCAGGTTCTGAACCAGGTCGGCTTTGATCTTCGTGAGGGAATCGGGGTTTGCGTATTGACTGCGTATCTTGAAATTCACGCTGGCCGGGAGGGGATTCTTATCCAGCACATGCCCCCAGTCCGCATTGCCATCCGAGTTGAATCGTTTCCGGGCCAGGTCTTTGGTCAGAAACTCATAGGATTTTACATAGGGTTGTGAGGCGATATATTGAACGAGGGCTGCGCTGTCCTTGGAGGAGAGATTCTCCCGGACGTATACCTGCACTTCTATATTTTCCCTGAACGTCTGTCCCAGCTTGTTAGCGTTGATCACGATCCAGCCCAGGAGACCCAGGAGGAATAAAACCACGGAAACGCCTACGATGGCCATAAAATAGGAAGGCGTCGAACGTTTGGCATATCCTTTTCCGAATTGCGCCATGATTATCGGTAAATTTTCGGGTTAGTAAGCGTTATCACTGACAAAAATAATGGATTTGAGGGCATCTTCACAACCTTTCTTTACCCTGATCTGCTGTCCTTTCCGTATTTTTGCTACCCTCTTAAACGGTGTAATGGCCGCATTATTTCGATAGAGAGGAGATTTTAACAAACGTATAAGGATCATGGAATATAGCTTCGATATCGAAAAGAAATGGCAGGACCGATGGAATAAGGATTCCAGCTACAAAGTTCAGCTCGATCCTTCCCGCCCGAAATGCTATGTATTGGATATGTTCCCCTATCCCAGCGGCGTGGGCCTGCATGTGGGGCACCCGCTCGGGTATATCGCCAGCGATGTCTATGCGCGGTTCAAAAGATTAAAGGGCTTTAATGTCCTGCATACGATGGGATATGACGCCTTTGGCCTGCCTGCGGAGCAATATGCCATCGATCACGGGATCCATCCCGCTGTCTCGACGGCGGCCAATATCACCAATTTTCGTACACAACTGGATCATATCGGGTTCTCCTACGACTGGGATCGGGAAGTGAATACGTCCGACCCGGCCTATTACAAATGGACGCAGTGGATCTTTTTACAGCTTTTCAAAAGCTGGTATGACCGCAGGCAGAACAAGGCGTCCTCCCTTGACGAACTGATCCGGATCTTCGAAAGAAGCGGGAACGCCGGATATGCCTGCCCGGGAGATGCGAAGATCCGCTTCACGGCGGAGGAATGGCAGGGAATGGATGAACGCCGCCGCCAGGAGATCCTCATGCATTACCGGCTGGCTTATTGCGGCTATGGAGAAGTCAATTGGTGCGAAGCGCTGGGAACGGTGCTGGCCAATGACGAGGTAGTGAATGGCGTCAGCGAAAGGGGCGGTTATCCCGTGGTGAAAAAGAAACTGCGGCAATGGTATCTTCGGATCACCGATTATGCCGACAGGCTGCTCGAAGGGTTGGAGCAGGTGGACTTCAGCGAAGCGATGAAGGAAATGCAGACCAACTGGATCGGCAAGAGCCATGGGGCGGAGATCGATTTCGCGGTTCGCGGCGGCGCGGCAGCGGGCGATGCTGCCACCGCGGGAGTTGGCCTGAATCTCCGGGTCTATACCACGCGGCCCGACACGATCTTCGGGGTGGACTTCATGGTCGTCGCCCCGGAGCATGAACTGATCGGAAAGATCGTATCCCCAGCCCAGCGGGGGCCGGTCGAAGAATATATCGCTTATGTAAAAAGCCGCAGCGAAAGAGAGCGTATGGCGGAGAAAAGGATCACGGGCTGTTTTACCGGCGCCTACGCCCTCAATCCTTTTAACGGGCGCGAGATACCGATCTGGATATCGGAGTATGTGCTGGCCGGTTACGGCACCGGGGCGATCATGGCCGTACCTTGCGGCGACGAACGGGATCATAAATTCGCACAGCATTTTCATATCCCCATCACCAATATCATCGGCGAATACTATAACGGCAGCGAAGCCAATTCGACCAAGGAGGCAAAGCTGACGAACAGCGATTTCCTGGATGGCGTCGTGATGAAAGAAGCCATCGGCGTCGTGAATAACAAATTGGAACAAATGGGCATCGGCACGCCAAAAGTGAATTACCGGATGCGGGATGCGGCCTTTAGCCGTCAGCGTTATTGGGGAGAGCCCTTTCCGATAGTCTGGTTGGATGGGATCGCGCGTCCTTTGGATGAAAAAGAATTGCCATTGGAGCTGCCTCATGTGGACAAATACGGCCCAGGGCCCGAAGGAGAGGGTCCTTTGGCGAATGTTCCGGCCTGGACGGCCCTACACCTGGAGACGAATACGATGCCCGGTTATGCGGGTTCTTCCTGGTATTTTCTCCGGTATATGGATCCGCACAATAACGAGGAGTTCTGCAGCCGCAAGGCATCGGATTACTGGGGACAGGTCGATCTCTATATCGGGGGCGCCGAGCATGCCGTAGGGCATTTGCTATACAGCCGTATGTGGACGAAATTCCTGTTCGATACGGGGCAGATCGGTTTCGAGGAACCGTTTAAAAGATTGGTGAACCAGGGAATGATACAGGGAAGCAGCCGACTGGTCTATCGTATCAGGGGATCGAATCAGTTCGTATCCTTTGGCCTGAAAGGCGAATACGAGACCGACGCCATCCACGTAGATGTCAATTTTGTCGATGGGATGGAGCTAGATACTGATGCCTTCAAAAAATGGCGCGACGAATATGCCAATGCGGAATTCATCCTGGAGAACGGGAAATATATCTGCGGCATGGAAGTCGAGAAGATGAGCAAGCGGCTCTATAATACCATTAATCCCAGCGACCTGGTGGCCCGTTACGGCGCCGATACCTTTCGCATGTACGAGATGTTCCTGGGGCCGGTCGAGCAAAGCAAGCCCTGGGACACCAAGGGCATCGAGGGGGTTCACCGCTTCCTGCGCAAGCTCTGGCGTTTGTTCTACGACGAGTCAAAAGGAAAGATATGGACAGAGGATAAAGCCACCGACGCGGAATGGAAGACCATTTACAAGACCATTAAAAAAGTAGAAGAGGACACGGAACGATTCTCCTTCAATACCGGCGTGAGCGCGCTGATGATCGGCGTCAACGAACTGAACGACCTGAAATGCCATAAAAAAGAAGTGCTGGAGAAGTTACTGATCATTCTGACGCCCTATGCCCCGCATATCTGCGAAGAGCTGTGGCATCTTCTCGGCAAGGACGGATCGATCCTGGACGCCCCTTATCCAAAAGTCGAAGGGAAATACCTGGTCGAATCGGCCAAAACCTATCCCATCGCGATCAATGGCAAGACGCGTACAGAATTGAATATTGCCCTGGACGCCACGCAGCAACAGGTCGAAGAAATGATCCTGGCGGATGAGACGGTGAGGAAATGGCTGGAAGGCCGGCCGCCGAAGAAGATCATCTATGTAAAGAACAAAATGATCAACGTAGTGATCTGATAAACAATGAGCCCATTCCAATCCCTTTTGGAAAAGCATCGGGAATCTTTTCATCCCGTGGTGCCCTTTGATCCGGGGAAGGACAAATTATATCCATTCGATTTTACGGACAAAAACGAGACCCTGACGGCAGCGGACATCGCGGATACGGGACGTTTTGCCAATTATATCAACGATACATTGAAGATAGACCAATGCCGGTATGGGATCGGCGGGTATAACGAACACCGGACCCTTTATGCCCGCAGCAGGCATTTCGATACGGAGGCCGAACCACGTCGTTTGCATCTTGGCGTCGATATCTGGGGTGCGGCGGGTACACGGGTGATGTCGCCGCTCGATGGGATCGTGCATAGTTTTGCCTTTAACAATAATGACAGCGATTACGGCGCGACCCTGGTATTGACCCATCATCTTGAAGATACCGGCTTTCATGTCTTATATGGCCATCTGAGCCTTAACTCCCTGAAGAACCTGCGGGAAGGCGCTACTATTCGCAAAGGACAGGTGATCGGGGAATTCGGGATGCGATTCGAGAACGGCAACTGGCCACCTCATCTTCATTTTCAACTGATCCGCGACATGCAAGGTTGGAAAGGGGATTATCCCGGCGTTTGCAAGTTTTCGGAGCGGGGACAATGGCTGGAGAATTGCCCCGATCCGGAGTTGATTCTGCAAATGAGCAGGTACCGGATCGGATGAACGCTACAATATCCATCGATCTTATCGTAAAACCCTTTTAATCCCTGCTAAATAGTCTTTATTCTTATCCATTTTTAGATGCCCTGCACCTTTCAGAGTGATCAACTCATCGCCCGGCTTAAAGAACTGTTTCAATTTTTCAGACGATCCATAATAAAATTCTTTATCGGCGTCTCCGTGGAAAATGACGATCGGAGAGGACGTCTGTTGAATAAATTGACAAGTTCTGAGTAAAAAAGGGAGCTGTGTCGTATCAAGAGAAGGGGCAAGGTGGTGCACGGCGTCCCCCAAACTGAAATAAGGCGCCTGTAGAATCAGCTTGAATGGATGATTGTTGGCCGCTAACATGGCTGCGGGTCCTGTTCCGATGGAATAGCCCAGGACGATGATCTTTGTTTCCGGATAAATTGTTTTTACAAGATCGTAGGCATCTTGCACATCGCTATACAACTGGGTTTCGTTTTTGATCTCTCCCTCGCTTTTCCCGTACCCTCTATAATCCATCATGAATATATCGTAATGAAGGGCTGTATAGACACTGGCTATTTTCCCCCATTTATCCAGGCCATCCGTATTGCCATGAAGATAGAAGATCACGCCTTTTGCCGAATCAGCCTTGAAGAGCAAGGCATTTAACAAATCTCCGTCTTTTGCCTTAATGAACTTCTCTTCGAACCTGACGGGAAAGTGAAAGCTGTATCCTTTAGGCAAAGGAGCTCCGGGGAAGATCTGTTTGATATCCTCTTTTGGGGGATCGGTTGGCGGCTGGGCCTGGCAATTGTTTTGTAAGAAGAGAACAGAGGCCGTGGCGACCAGTAAAGCAACACGGAATTTCATGATTGAAGATAGTCACCAGTTCCCTATAGATTTGTTAAAACTAATCCATTATATGCGAAGCCTCGTATATCAGGTACAAATATGCGATCGTGGCGACCCTATATCATTTTATTACTATTTCTCCTTCCGGCGGCGGTCTTTGCCCAGGCTGTCGAAAATTCCGTTGCTTTCCGGAATATCCACAGCGATCGCTATTTCCGCATCAATTATGAGAATGATTTTTTTACGGGTACGGATCTCGATTATACTCAGGGAATCTATATCGAAAAAGTAAATCCTTATTTCCAAAAGTTCTTTTTGACCAAGCTCTTGTGGCGACCCCGGAATAGTACCCTGCAATATGGTCTTGGTGTCGAACAGGATGTCTATACGCCCAACCATCTCGACGTGGCAGGCATTTTGTACAGCGACCGGCCTTATGCCGGTTCTTTATTCCTGAAAACCTTCCTAACGGCAACTAATACAGAAAGCCGACAGCGGGTGAGCGTTATACTCAGTACCGGCCTGATCGGCCCGGATGCGGGCGGGGAGGGTATGCAGACGGCGATACATCACTGGATCAATTATATCAAACCCCTGGGCTGGCATAACCAGATCCGAAATGATCTCGTGTTGAATTATCAGGTCAATTATGAAAAGGAAATATTTTCCACCCGAGCCCTGTCTTTATCTTCTTATAGCAGCGTCCGCCTGGGAACGCTTAGCACCAAAGCCAGCACCGGATTTACGATCATGGTTGGCAATTTTTATTCGCCATTTAAGAGTGCAAGGGCTATTTCGGCCGGCGCACACAGAAAATGGCAGTGGTATGCCTACGATCAACCCGTCGCGAACCTGGTGGGCTATGACGCGACCCTGCAAGGCGGTCCCTTCGATCGTTCCAGTCCGTATACGATCCCGGCTTCGCAGATCGACCGGCTGACCTTCCAGCATAAGTTCGGTCTCGTCGTGATCCTGAAACGCCTCTATCTGGAATATTTTCAGACCAGCCTTACCAAAGAGTTCAGCACCAGCGTCTATCACCGCACGGGCGGGATACAGGCAGGGTTTGGGTTTTGAAAGGAGTCACGACCTCACTGGAATTGCGACTACTATCTTTTCAACAGCTTAAAAGCATGCGTCCATTGATTATGCAGCATGCCGGGTATGCACCAAAGCATGCAAAGCGGTTCGATGGCGCGGGCGGCTTCGGCCATGCCCATATCTTCCGTTTCCCATCCAAATGCGGTAAGGATGCCCGTGACGGTGTTCTTAGCCGCCTGGTCATTGCCGCAAATGAACATAGTAGGCGTGCCGCCTGGAAATTGAGGTTTGTACATGGAAATGTTCCCAACGCTGTTGAAGGCTTTCACCAGCTTGGCGTCGGGGAGCAGCCGCTGGATCTTTTCCATCAGCGAATCTTCCAGGCTGGTGAAAAAATGTAAGACGCCATGCGTAGGCGGCGCGGCGGCGATGGGGTTAGTGGCATCGATCACCAGCTTGCCGGAAAAATGTTCAATCCCGGCGAGTTGAATGGCTGACTCCGTGACCGATCCGCCGGTGGCGAGAACCAGCGCCTCCCCGAATTTGGCCGTGTCGGCAAAACTGCCCGTCGATCCCGAAGGATTGGCCGCCGCCCATTTTTTGACTTCTTCTTTTGCAGTGTCGCGTGTCCCGAGCATTACGCTATGGCCTTCCGCCAGAAAGGATGTTCCCAGTTTGCGGCCCACATCTCCCGAGCCGATGATTCCGATCTTCATAAAAAAATGATTTTTGTGATTGGTTATTTAATTAAATGGACGGAAAATTATTGCTGGCCATATGCCGCGGCAAACCCCTTGGCGAAATCTTCCAGCTTGGTCTTTCCAAACGAGGTAGGCCGGTGTTTCCAATAATCCTCGGTCATCAGCCCCGAACGCAGGGCTTGCCCCATCTCGACATAGTTCCTGGCAATCTCCC
>OLLP01000681.1_pt1 | contig 15526 bp, 14 predicted proteins | sample 1604561 | NCBI WGS metagenome assembly OLLP01 (sample SAMEA104055722, study PRJEB20765) | soil metagenome | isolation source: soil | reverse complement strand
CGATGCGGGGGTTAGGGCCTGGAACAGGCATATCATTTTCATTAACCAGCCGGCCGCGTTCCAGCAGCCCTATAGCAGAGGTAATGACCAGGGGGCGGTCGGAGCCAGCTAGTGTCTCGCCCATCGTTTCAATGACCCGCCTGTCGTTTTCAGAACTTTCTTTGAATTTCGAAAAATCATGATTAAAGGCGGTGTGGATCACGCCATCCGCGGCGGCGGCTCCGCTCCGCAGGCTGTCTAAATCATTAAGATCACCGCGATGAGCCTGGGCGCCAACTGCTGTAAGAGTCCGGTCCGACTCTTCATTACGGGAAAGGCCAAGCACCTGGTGGCCAGAGTTAATTAACTCCTGAACTACGGCTGAGCCAACGAAGCCCGTTGCGCCTGTAACGAAAACTTTCATATAGTTATATTTAATTGAAGGCATTCCCTGCGTATCGGCCAGCGGGTCATAATATTCATCATCCTCATAAAGTTGCGTCAACGGTTAGGTGGGAACTCCTTAAGTGAAGGCAAATTTTTCTCTGGAAGGATGCGACATCCCTTGTAGCCAATCGGAAGGGAACAACTTCTCTATCCACTCTACGCTATTCATAAAAAACAATGTTTTGGAAATATACATATTGGCGCCATCCCTGTACGTTTCGTCAATATCCTTGGCGCGGGTGGACGTAGAAAGCATAATAATAGGGGTGCCCGCAAATTCAACATGATTACGAATTTCCCGAAGACAGGTCTTACCGTCCATACCCGGCATATTAATATCAAGAAATATGACTTCCGGATCAGAAGGGTCCAGCGCCATTGTAAGAAGATCGATGAGCTGCTGCCCATCTTCTACTGCTGTTAAATCCGCGTTGATCTCCGAATCGGAAAGCGCATTCCGGAAAAAATACCGGTCATCGGCATCATCATCTGCCAGAAGAATTCTTATATTTTGCCTCATACTGCACTGATTTCTGGTTACATTAAATATAAGCTTTCCAAACCCGTCAAACAATTTTTTAACAGTAAACGGAAATCTATCGTCACCAGAAACGTCAAAGCTGTGAATGATGTAACATTTGCACAGAATTGTATAACTAATCCCATTTCTCACCCAGCACAAAAGACACCAAATAATACACGTCGTCCGGCAGCACCGGCTTGCTCATGAAATGGGCTGCGCCGAGCTCCTTTAACCTGGCCGATTCCTTTTCATCCCTCGATGTCGTGTAAACGATCACCGGAATGGAAGCAAGCCGCGAATCCCTTTTAATTTCTTTAAGGCATTCCTCCCCGCTCAGGCCGGGCATCCGAAGATCCAGGAAAATGAAATCCGGTAAAGCATGGGCTGTGTTATTCAAATACAGCATCGCTTCCCGCGCATCGGCGGCGCCGATGCATTGGATCGCCCTATCATAATCCGCAGTCGCCTCAAAAAAGAGTTTCCTGTCATCTTCATCATCGTCAATCAGTAAAATAGTCATAGTTTTTCCCTGAATAATTGAAGAAATGGTCATTTTATTTATCTATAGGCAGAAAGACATGGAATTGTGTTCCCACTCCTTCTTTGGACTGTACAAAAATGTCACCCTTGTGGTTCAATACGATCCTTTTACACAAGGCCAGTCCGATACCAGTACCTTCAAAATGCGCCCTTGCATTCAGCCGCCGGAATATCAGGAAGATCTGCTCCGAGAACTTCTCATTGATCCCTATTCCGTTATCCGAAAAAACGATCTCCCCGTAAGTCTGGCTGCCATTTAGAGAAGGGTATTCCTGCGCCTGGCCAGCTGCGAGCATCCTGTAAGAAATATGGATCATGGGCGCTACTCCCGGCCTGGAAAATTTAAGCGCATTACTTAATAGATTATAGAACAGCTGGTTCATCTGTAAGGGAACAGCCTCAATGGATGGAAGATCATCGTGCGTTATAATCGCTGCTTTCTGTTCGATCTGCAAGTCAAAATCACTCATGATATTTTTGAGGATCCCGTTCAGATCAACCTTCTCAAAGACACTGGCGTCCAATACCTTTGAAAAATTGAGCACGTCCTGGATCAACCCGGACATCCGTTGCGCAGCCATACTGATCTTTTCAATGAGCTCCCCCGCATCGACCCCCATCTCTTTGGTATGCCGTTGGTGAAGGAGGGCTGAGAAGGTCCGTATCTTCCTCAGCGGCTCCTGCAAATCATGGGAAGCGATCGTTGCAAATTGTTCCAGGCTTTCGTTTGATTGTTTGAGCAACTCATTGGCTTCTTTTAGCGAACTGGTTCGCTCCTCTATCTTATTTTCCAATTCCCCCGAAAATGCAACCAGGTCATTTTCCCGGCTTCTTGTGTCCGTAATATCCTCGAATGCCAATAAGATCAATAGTTCGGCGCTATCCTTTCTATCGATCCGGCAGGCATTTAACAATAAAATCCTTTCACCAATGTCTTCAAACCTGTGTTTGATCTCCACATCCGAGACACGGCCTTCCGCCGACAGACTATTTTCCAGGATCAACCGAAGGGAGGGAATATCCCACTGCCCATTCCCAAGTTGATAAAAGGATTTCCCCTCAGTCTTGTCCTCCGAGGTCATGAACTTTCTATAATATGCAAGGTTAGCCGTTCTCACCTTCATGTCCTTTTCCAGAATGATCAGCGGTTCCCGGATCGTCGCCACGATAGATTCCGTATATAAACGGGCGGCATTCAATTGATCATTCCGGTCGAAAAGCTCATGGTTCAGGGTGGTCAACTCCTCATTGGTGCTTTGGATCTCCTCCTTAGACGTCTCCAGTTCCTCATTCAGGCTTTGCAGTTCTTCGCTGCCGGAGAGCAGTTCTTCGTTGGCGCTTTGCAATTCCTCGTTGACCGCTTCCTGATCTTCCGTAATGCTCCTCATATCCTCCCGCAGTTGGACCATTTCCTTTTCCAGTTGCCTGATCCGCTCGTTTCCCGCTGGATCTTTACTTACTGTATTCCTTGTAATTCCGTCGGGGTTTTCGCCTGCTGTATTGACCATCGTGTCCCGAAAAAGGATCAGGTAATAACGTTCCATCGTATTTAGCAAAGGCATGACTTCAATGGTCACCAGCCGTTGCTTATCCGAGGATACCATAAGAACCCCTTCTTTCAGCACCGGCTGATTATCTGTTTTTGCCTTATGCAAGGCATTACGCAGTTCAAAAGCCAATCCTTGCCTGACCATTTTCAGGACGTTCAGGCTCGGTTTCCCCGGCGATGCTTCCAGCCAGTCGCCCGTCAACCCACGGATCTGGACGATCTCCATCGCTTCATTCACCAGCACTCCCGGGGGGGAAAACCGGGCTATGACCATCTCATCCGCACTCCGCTGAAAATCGTCACGCCCAGGCTCCTTTTTTGCCGCATATCCATTGTCTTTAGATGCACTTTCCGACCTGTCTGAAGAAAGGCGCAAAAATTTCGCGGGAACGGTTTTTCGGGTATATATCTTTTCACTTTTGCCGTAGGGCGCAAATAACTCCGATGCCGGAGCCGTCGTCTCGGAATGGCCCAGCAACAAATATCCGTTCTCATTCAGTGCGTAATGGAAGGTCGTCAGCGCCCTCTTTTGCAGGAAGGTTTCCATATAGATCAGTACATTCCGGCAACTGACAAAACTCATTTTTGCGAAGGGCGGGTCTTTCAAAAAATTGTGGCAGGCAAAGACACACATATCCCGGATAGACTTACTAATTTGAAAGCTGCCATTTACTTTAGTAAAATATCTTTCCACCCGGTCAGCACTTAGTCCTCCCATATCCCTTTTGGAATACACACCACCGCGGGCTTTTGCCACCGACCGTTCCGAAATATCGGTCGCAAAGATCTGGATCTTATAGTCTGCCAGCTTTTCGGCCAAAAATTCGTGCAGGCAAATGGCCATCGAATAAGGCTCTTCTCCCGTGGAACAGCCGGCAATCCAAATGCGCAAAGGGTTGGCGTTATCCTTATCCTTTAACAGCTCCGGAAGCACCGACTCATATATCGCCTCAAAGGTTTTGGGGTCGCGGAAAAATCCTGTCACCGGGATCAGCAGATCCTGGTATAGCAGATCCTGTTCGACCATATTCTCCCTGAAAAAGGCCAGGTAATCACTGATATCCGCCATCTTGTTCAACCCCATCCTGCGGATGATGCGCCTGCGGATAGTCGTCTGTTTATAATACGTGAAATCGGTCCCTTTACGAATACGCAACAGCGCGATCAATTGGCGAAAAGCCTCTTCCTTAGTCGATTTTGCATCCTCTTTCTCCCCGGGCAGGACATTTCTGAACGTCTGCGACAGTGTGGCCAGTTGCAAGGGTATCTCTTCAGGCGTCAGGATGAAATCCACTACTTCGGCATCGATAGCGCTCTGTGGCATACCCGCAAAGGCCGCCGAAGGCGGTTCCTGTGCAAAGGTAAAACCTCCATGGTCCTTGATGGCCTTCAATCCCAGTGTCCCGTCCGTAGCCGTTCCCGACAAGACCACGCCGATCGCATGGCCCTGGTGCACTTCGGACAACGACGTAAAAAACACGTCGATGGGCATATTTTTTTCGTTCCTGGGCCCGCGGGGACTCAATTCCAGCCGCCCGTCATTGGCCGTCAGCAATTTATTCGAAGGGATCACATATACATGATCCGGCTCGACCCGGACATTATTGGTAATCTCTTGTACCGGGATGCGCGTGACCTTTTGCAATATATCCACCAGCATGCTCTCATGCGTCGGCTCCAGGTGCTGCACTAAAATATAGGCGACCCCCGAACTCTCCGGGATAGCCCTGATCAGTCTTTTGAAAGCCTCCAGCCCGCCTGCCGATGCACCCACGCCAACGACGGGGAAAAGGTTTGCGGAAAGTTCCTTGTCTTTATCTTTATTTAGCAATTCAACTATAATTAGGCTGGTTATTCGCAGAAATTTATGCTCCACGCATTATTGTAAGGTACGTCTATTAACAATCATCCGTGCAGACCCTGTTCTACCCGGTTAAAGAGGACGGGGAGCGCGGTGGCATAATTATGGCATTTGAGCATATATTGGCATTTTGGCTTATATTACTGTGGGGCCGCCTTGCAGGTAGCGCGCCTTTCAGGGCAGTCAAAGGCGCTTTCGGGTAACTCAATATTGACGAAAAATAATTTTTTTGAATCTTTATATTAAGAATATGGTCAGCTACCACTGCATAGCGGTAGTGAAGGATGCGCTGGAGAAGGTAGGGCTTCGGGGCATAGGAGTGGGCCTGGGCGAGGTTAAGCTGAAAGAAAACCTTTCCGATGCCCAGCGCGATCAGATCAGATCCGTCCTGCAACAGTCAGGCTTTGAATTACTGGAAGACAAGAAAAATGTCCTGATCCAGCAAATAAAGACCCACATCATTCAACTCGTCTATCATTCAGACGAGCCAATGGCCGAAAACCTTTCTGTTCAACTTTCCCGTCAACTGCATCGGGATTATACCTATTTATCCAACCTGTTCTCAGGCCGGCTGGGCATTACCATAGAAAAATTTTATATCTGCCATAAAGTTGAGCGGGTCAAGGAGTTACTTACTACTTCAAAGCTTTCTTTGACCGATATAGCGTATGATATGCACTATAGCAGTGTGGCGCACCTTTCCGCGCAATTCAAAAAGGTCACCGGCCTGACGCCCACCCAGTTTAAAGGGAGCAAGCATTAAACCTAGTTGAACGATCCTGGGCCTGTTGAGATCTTCGCATTAGATAGTACGGATTATACATCGGTAAAATTAAAAAATAAATTATCTTCTTACCTTTGCCAAAACTCTCCCCATGATCGCATTTCTCGGAACGGGCCTCCTGGGCTCGAATTTTGTCAAGGCGTTGCGCAAGAAAGGACAGCCGGTACAGGTATGGAACAGAACAGCCGCAAGGGCCAAAGCGCTCGAAGCAGACGGGGCCGTCGCCTTTGCGAGTCCTGCCGATGCGGTCAAGGGCGCCTCGCGGATACATGTTACCCTTTCCGACGATCAGGCCGTGGACGAGATCCTGGAGCAGGCCAGCGCCGGCTTTACCCCGGGGGCCATCATCATCGATCATACGACGACTTCCGTGGATGGGGCCGCCAGACGGACGGAGAACTGGAAGAAGCGGGGGGTTACTTATATCCATACGCCCGTATTCATGGGACCGCCCAATGCGCTGGACGGCACCGGCTATATGCTGATTTCCGGCGATCAGGCGACGATCCGCCTCATCGAACCGGAACTTTCGGCGATGACGGGCAAACTGGTCAACCTGGGCCCGGAAAATAGCAAGGCCGCGGGGGTAAAACTGATCGGCAATCTTTTCCTGATGGCGTTGACCGCCGGCCTGTCCGATGTCCTGGCGCTGGCCAAATCGGTGCATGTTTCCCCCGCTGATGTGGAAGCCCTGTTTGCCATGTGGAACCCCGGTGCGATGATCCCTGCGCGGTTGCAGCGCATCCTGAGCGATCAATTCACGAATGCTTCCTGGGAATTGAAGATGGCGCGCAAGGACGCCCGCCTGATGATCGAAGAAGCACAGGCCGCGAAGATTCCCCTGACCATCCTCCCTTCTATCGCCAAAGAAATGGATCGGTGGATCGAAAAGGGCCACGGGAATGACGATTGGACGATCATCGCCAAAGACAATATATCGTAATCCTTCCCCCGAATGCCAGCCATTAGCCCGGCAGGATCATGGGCGGAACGGGAGGATCGGGCGCGGACGGAGGGGCTCAGGCCCAATCAGGCCCATAAGGAGAGCATCGTTCCCGGAAGGAGAGGGTCAGGCCCGGAAGGAGGGGCTCAGGCCCAATCAGGTACGGGACGGGCCTTTCTTCCGTTCGAAACTATAGATCAGGTAGAACAATGCCGGAAGGATGAACACACTGCCGATAAGCAGCGCCCAGGCGAGTGCGGAGATCGTCTTATCGCCCGCCGCATTCATCAGGGAAAGAGGCGCCCCATGTTTGAGCAAAACGATATTGGGATAATGTCTGTACGAGATCGCGATCAGGATCATCGTCACCTGGAAGGCGGCCAGCACCCGGAGCACGCGCGTTTTTTTCCGCACCAGCAAAACCCAGAATAAGACCAGCGAGAGCGAGGCCGCCGAAATGGCCAGGATACCGGCGGCATTCCCGAAGATCCAATCCGCTAACGGGATGCCTTCAGCGCGCGCCGCGATAAAAACCAATCCACCGCAGACAAAGGCGGCGATATTCGTCGACTTGGTTTTGGCAATAAAACGGCGCCGGTCGGTGTCGTTATCCGCCTCGCCGATCAGGTACACGGCAGCAAGGAATCCGCAGATGGATACCGTGAAGAGCCCCACGGCCACGGAGAACCAATCGAGCCAGGGTAACAGATAGGCGGCGGCGTAATGATCCGCAAGCGTATCGATCCGGCCTGACACCGTGCTCCCCGCGATGATGCCGAGGAACAGGGGCGTGACGACGCTGGCGTACACGAAGATCCGGCTATAGATGAGCTGCATGTCGTCCACTACGGCGTCATAATTACGAAAAGAAAAGGCGGTGCCCCGTGCGATGATGCCCAATAGCATAATGACGAGCGGGATATGCAGATGGACGGACACGGTGGTATAGATAACGGGGAAGCCCACGAATAAAATGACGATCGCGATGATGAGCCACATATGGTTGGCTTCCCAGATCGGGCCGATGGCCTTGTACATCGTTCGCCGCGTATTGCTCCGGTTCTTTTCGGAGGTGAACAGCTCCAGGATACCCGCCCCGAAATCGGCTCCTCCCAGCAAGAGGTAGAGCAGGATGGAGGCCCAGAGATAGGAGATGACGACGTAGATCATGGGTTAGCGGGTTGGTTGGTTTGGGTTAGGGGGATCAGCGGAATTTGCGGCGGCAGCGGGAACGGCGGGATCAGCGGGATCAGCGGGATCGGCGACATAGAGGGCAACAGCGGGATCAGCGGGGATTGCCGGATCGGCGGGAACATCGTATAGCTTACCGACCATCTTTATCTGGCGGTATAACAAAAAGATCACCGCGATGGCCAGCGAAACATATACCGCGGTGAACAGGTAGAAGGAGTAAATAATTCCCGGCATGGGGGTCATCGCATCCGATGTCCGCATGATGCCTTGTAATATCCAGGGCTGTCTGCCGACCTCGGTCACGATCCATCCGGCCTCTACGGCGATGAAGCCGATGGGCGTCGCCAGCACGAACAGCCGCAGCAGCCACCTGCTGTTCCTCCAGTTCTTGTGTCGCAGCACCGCGGTAAAGTACATCAAGGCGATGGCCAGCATCAGCATGCCCAGGCCCACCATGATCTGAAAGGCGAAATGCAGGATGGGGACCGGAGGCTGGTCTTCCGGCGCGATGGCATCGAGGCCCTTTACGGTCGAATGAAAATCCCCGTCGACCATAAAACTCAGCAGGCCCGGTATGCGGATGGCATAGTCGACTTTTTTATTTTTGTCGTTCGGGATGCCCCCGATGATCAGGGGCGCCGATCGTTCCGTATGGTAGAGTGCTTCCATCGCGGCGAGCTTGGCGGGTTGATGCGCGGCTACATATTTCGCGGAATGATCGCCGCTGAGCGGCTGCAGGATGGCGGCCACCGCGGCGAATACCACGACGATCTTGAATGCCCGGGTATGAAAGGCCACGTTCTGTCTGCGCAGGATCATCAGCGCGTGTATCCCCGCGACCGCAAAACCCGTGGCCGCAAAAGCCGCGAGCGACATATGCAGCGCCTCCTGGAACCAGGCGGGGTTGAACATCGCCCGGATGGGATCGATATCCAGGAACTTCCCGTTCGTGTAGACAAAGCCGGTAGGGTCGTTCATCCAGGCATTGGCCGACACGACCAGGATGCCGGAGAGCAGTCCGCTGATGCCCACGACTACCCCCGTGAACCAATGAAACCAGGGGTTGAACCGGTCCCAGCCATACAGAAAGAATCCCAGGGCGATGGCCTCGATAAAAAAGGCGGTTCCCTCCAGCGAAAAAGGCATCCCGAAGATGGGGCCTGCCTCTTTCATGAAGCCGGGCCACAATAGCCCCAGTTCGAAGGACAATACGGTTCCCGAAACGGCCCCGGTGGCAAAGAAGATCGCCACGCCCTTGCTCCAGGCCTTCGTCACGTTCTTGTAGACGATATCATTCGTCCTCAGCCAGTAATAATGCGCGACCGCCATGAAAAAAGGCATGACCATGCCGATGCAGGAGAAAATAATGTGAAACCCGAGCGACAGGGCCATCTGTGACCGGGCTGCGAGGAAATCATTCATTGGGCGCAAGTTCGGCATTTCCGCCGGATAACTTTCGGGCGAATTTTCCGATGGTCAATCCCTGTACGAGGATCGAAAAGATGACGATCATATAGGTGATGGTAACGAATTGATCCCGGTGAAAGGCCAGGGGCAGCGAAAGGGCCAGCGCAACCGAAATGCCGCCCCGCAATCCTCCCCAGGATAAAATGGCAATGGCATTTTTTTCGAATTTTATCCATCGTCCCAGGAGGCGAATGGGGAGCATAACGGAAAACCACCTGGAAAATAATACGACCAGGATCAGGATGGACCCGATAAGAAAAATGGCAGGATCGATCCTGACGGCCAGCATTTCCAATCCTATCAGCAGGAAGAGGACGGCATTGAGTATCTCATCGACCATCTCCCAGAATTTTGAAAGATAATCCTTTGTCTGGTTGGACATGGCGTCTTTTCTTCCCTTATTCCCGGTGATGATACCGGCAATGACCATCGCCAGCGGACCCGATACATGGAGGATATCGGCAAGGGCATAGCCGGCCATCACAATGGCCAACGTGATCAGTATTTCCACTTTATAGTTGTCGATGGTTTTAAGGATGAGGTAGCCCGAATACCCTAATAAAAGGCCATAGAGGATGCCTCCACCCGCCTCTCTGGCGAATAGCTCCACTATTCTTCCGAATGAAAACGCCTGCCCGCCGGAGGCCTCCAGTTCCGACACGCTGATGAAGATCACGATGGCGACGCCATCATTGAAAAGAGATTCACCCGCTATTTTTAGTTCCAGCGAGTAAGGTATTTTTGCAGTCCTTAAGATGCCCAGGGCGGCGATCGGGTCGGTAGGAGAGATGATCGCCCCGAAGAGCAGGCAATGAATAAAGGGCATCGACACACCAAAGAGCTGAAATACATACCAGGACAGACCGCCGACGAAGAAGGCGGAAAGAATAGTTCCGAAAATGGCCAGCGTTATGACCGGCAGCCCTTGCTGCCGCAGACAATCGGCGTCGATATGGAATCCCCCGGCGAACAATAAAAAGCCGAGCATCACCTTCATGACCAGGGTATTGAAATCCAGACCCGTTACCATATGCCCGACCGACCCGAGCGAGGGGATAAACGGGCCCGCAAGATCGATGAGGATGGAGGTCAGGAGCGCAAGAACCATCACCCCGATCGTCTGCGGCAATTTCAGCACCTTAAAATTCACATAACTGAAGATCGCAGACAGTAATATCAGGATCGAAAATAATTCGTAGAACGGCATAAGTATTTCCAATATAGGAATATAATGGTCAAAACTTGTCCGGGGTAAGCGATTTTTTCAGTTGTTATCCTCGAGGCATTGAAATTGCTATCTTTTTAGGAACTTTAGCGTCCAAACCAATATATGGATACAGCAATTTCTGTGGGGATCACCAGTTTACCCAGCGGGCATGGCGTGAAGGAAACTATGGATAAGCTCGAAGCCGCCTTGCAGGCAAAAGGGATCACGATCTATGGGCGCATTGACCAGGAGGGGGAGGCTAAAAAGGAAGGGCTGGCGCTAAGACCGATGGAGTTGCTTATATTCGGTAATCCCAGGGCAGGAGTGCCACTGATGGAGAAAGAGCCGCTTTCCGCCCTCGATCTTCCGCTCAAGGCACTGGCATGGGAGGATGGGGATGGCAAGGTATGGGTGAGCTATAATAATCTCAGTTATCTGCAAGACCGGTACGGCCTCCCGCAGGAGCTCGTCAGTAAACTGTCGATCGTCGAAACGCTTATAAAAAATATACTCAACGTTCAGTAAACCATAAAAACTTTATCATGCCAAAAAAATCAAAGAATGCTTCGGACGAACAGGAAAAGAAGCCAAAAATTTATGGCGATCCCGAATATGATGCGAAAGATGACATCTATAGCAATGAAGAAAAGATAGAGCTGGATGAATCCGGCGAGGGCGTTAAGAAAGCGAAGAGATCCACCAAGGACAGGTTAAGCGATGACCTCGATGTGCCGGGTTCGGAGTTGGACGATGACGACGAGGCGGTGGGCGACGAAGACGAGGAAAATAATTATTACAGCCTTGGCGGGGACGATCATGACGACCTGGAGGAAGACAAGGGGGACTAGGGGGCGATTGGGATGCCGGTCAACACCCTGGAGCTATGATGAGGCAATGACGGTGAATCGCAAGGATGCCATAACGAGGCAATGCCGGTGATCGCGAGGATGCACTGACGATGGGGCCTGACCGCTTAATCTGTGCCGATCCTGTTGCGCAAATGTATGTAATGGCGTTTCAATCTGATCCTGAGAATATCATACAACAAGGTGAACAACAAAATGGCCGCGGGGATGAAGAAGGCGTAGAAACTTAAACTATGGAATAGAAAGGCCCCTGCCAGAGCGCCCCCCATAAAGAAGACGATGATGATCAGCCTGAGTTTTATTTTTGATCTCAATACGCGTTTGTCTTTACTGTCCCTGTCGAGGATCTGCGCCAGTTCGATGCCCAGGTCGGTAAAAGTTCCGGTAAGATGCGTCGTTCTGACTACCGATCCGGATATCATGGATACCAACGAGTTTTGCAGGCCCATCGCAAAAAGCAGGCTTCCGGCAAAAAGCTCTTTAGTAACCAAACTTTGGTCATACCGGTGCCCTTCCAGGGCTACTCCCAGCAAGATCGCCATTTCGATCAGGATAGGGATTACATAAGAGTACTGCCGGTTCCTCCCGATACGGGAAATGATCAGGCTCGAGAAAAAGGCGCCGGCCAGGAAAAGGAACATCCAAAGCGCAATGACCCTTGTATTGCCCCAATCCTGCAAGGCGATCCGTTCAGCAAACAATGCCGCGTGGCCGGTAACATTGGTCGTCAGGGTCGCGAATCCCAAGAAGCCGGCGGCATTGACGAATCCTGCCGTCATGCACAGCAGGGACGCCAATTTCACGTTGTGCCGGTAAGTCCTTTTGGCTCCCCAATGTCTTAGCATATCGATTCATTCGTTTAGTGACTTTGCCAAAGGGGACCGGACGTTACGTATGCGCAATAAAGACCGGCATTTTATTATCGTGGATCACTTTCCCGACGAAACTCCGCCGGGCAAGGTACGAGAAAAGGGATCGCCCGAAAGAACCGCTCAGCAATAAAGCGTGCTGTTTATTCCCGATCCAGGCGGCAAAAGAACTTTCGGCGTCAAAATTCAGTTTTGAGAAGCTCAGGCTATTGAAATAAAGGCTGGCATAAGCCCTTAGTTTTTCAATATCGGGAATTTCCTGCGTTATATCGTTTTTCACATTAATTATTTCGGTCGGCAGATCCGTGAACTGCGGGAGCAGGTAACAGAATTGTTTCATGGCATGGAGACTTGCTTTGCTGCCGTCATAGGCGAATACCAGGCGTTCCAGCAGAGCATAATCTTCCCGTATGATCAGCATGGGGCATTCGGTTACGTGCAGGGCCTCCTGGAGAAAGGAATTGGGTTGGTCGGTACTGATGTCCGGGTAGAATAATTCGCCGCTCAGGAGTACCAGGTCGGAAAAGCGGCTTTCCTTGCCGAGGATATCCTTTTCCCATTGTTCCTCGTTCTCATGGATATGGTATTTAATATGGTTTTTCGAGCAGTTGAGGGCGAACAGGGCTTTGCTGTCTTCGACGATCTTTTTCTCCTTTTCTCTTAACCGGGCGTAGGGCGATCCGGCCGGTATCTCACTGGCTGCGACTATGGGCCCATACTCGATGGGGCTGAAGAACAAACCGGTAACAGAGAGCGGTTCGTACTGTCTGAGGGATCGGAGGAATTCGAATGCCCCGTTAGGAAAGCCCTGGCCGGCGCCTACAAAAAGGATCTTTTTCATATTTAAAGATATGATCTGCTGCCGGGACAGAAGATGACGATGGTCAGGCTTCAGGCAGACCGCGGTCATAAGATGCGGCTGGAGGCCGCCTTAATTTAGCGGAAGAAAAAACCAACGTCATGAAAACAATAGTGGTTCCCGTCAATTTCTCCCCAAGTTCCGACAATGCGGCCCGGTATGCGGCCGATATGGCGAAGGTTATCGGTGCGAGCCTGCATCTGGTCCATGTACTCCAGATGACAGTGGGCGCTGCCGAGATAGCGATGACCGAATACTTATTTGAGGAAATACAGGACAGCGCCCTCGAGGGGTTGAGACTGCTCCGGGAAGAGCTGGTCAACTGGTCGGATGACAAAGTACCGGTTTTTACCCATATCGAAGTGGGCGCGCTGGAATACCAGCTTAAGGAGTTCTGCGCGGCGAATATTCCTTTTGTGGTCATTATGGGCAATCCCGGTGATTCCCTGGAAAGGGATCTGGCTGGCAGCACCCTGGCTGGCGCTATTCATCGGCTGGCCTATCCGCTGATCGTCGTTCCGGCGAATGCGGTCTTTCATTCCATCAAGAAGATCATGCTGGCCTGCGACCTGGAAGACATTACCTCGGGGATCCCCGTACCCTCCTCTTTTTTAAGGGAACTCCGGGATTGTTTTGGCTCCAGCTTCGAAGTGATCAATATCTGCACGGCGAAAAAGGATCATCACAACGAGGCGGAAGACGCCTTTGAATTCAAGTGCTGGAAGGACAGGCTGCATAAGCTCTACCCCGAAGTCCATTTTCTGCGGGTGAACAACGTGGAGGACGGCATCGGCAACTACCTGGGCGATCACCCCGCCGACCTGCTATTGGTGTTTCCGAAAAAATACCATTGGTACGAATTTCATGCGAGGCGTTCGAAAAAGATCGCTTTGCTCAGCAGCGTACCCGTGATGAGCATTCATGGGGGGAATTGATTTTGATATAAATGATTGATTAATAAATTGTTAGAGTATTATAAATATATTTATAATACTATTGATATTTATAAAAATTGTAAGTATAATTATAATTTATTGTATATTAGCAATTATTATAAGTATAAATAATGATCAAAATCCCGGCACATTTAAAATCAAGGGAAAGTTATGTTACGAGGATCAAGCCCTTTATGCGAAAAAGCCTGATAAAGGCTTTGACCGGCCAAAGAAGGGTGGGCAAAAGCTACCTGCTTTTTCAACTGATGCAAATTATACTGAAAGAGCAAAAAGAGGCCAATATCATCTATATCAACAAAGAAGATTTTCAATTTGACCATATCCGCAATGCTCAGGACTTAAATGAATATATCCTCACCCAAACAAGGCCTGATGAACGCAATTATATCTTTATCGACGAAATACAGGATATAGAAGATTTTGAAAAGGCATTGCGTTCGCTGTTACTGGATGAAAATAATGATCTCTATATTACGGGGAGCAATGCAAAAATGCTTTCAGGTGAATTAGCCACGTACCTGAGCGGTCGTTATATTGAGTTTAGTATATATAGTTTATCCTACAACGAGTTCTTATTGTTTCACGATCTTGAAGATAAGGACGATAGTCTGCAGTTATATATCAAATTCGGCGGATTACCTTATCTGATCAATCTTTCTCTGACTGATCAGGCTTTTGAGTATATAAAAAGCGTTTATTCGACTATCCTATTCCGGGATGTGGTAAGTCGTTATAACCTGCGAAACAGTGGTTTCCTGGAAAAGCTCGTTCTTTTTTTGGCCGATAATATAGGAAGCCTTTTTTCGGCCAAGCGGATCAGCGATTATCTGAAATCACAGCACACGAATATTGCTCCTCACCAGATACAGCTTTACACGGAATACCTGGCCAGCGCGTATATCGTCCACCAGGTAGATCGCTATGATATTGTTGGCCGCCGGATCTTCGATAGCGGGAACAAATTATATTTTGAGAACACGGGCATTCGGAATGCGATTACGGGCTATAATTTAAAGGATATGGGGAAGCTGTTGGAGAATATCGTTTATAATCACCTTTTGTACCTGGGGTATAAGGTTAAGACCGGAGTGATAGGCGCCGCACAGGAGATTGATTTTGTATGCGAACGGGGCGGAGAGACCCTGTATGTTCAGGTCGCACTGCGATTGGACGGCGAAGCGACCATTGAGCGTGAATTCGGAAATTTATTGAAAGCCCAGGATAACTATCCAAAAATAGTAGTTACTAATGACCACTTTACAGGTAATACGCATCGCGGCGTGCAGCATGTCCACATCAGGGATTTCCTGACATTGCAAAAATAGATAAGCGGGCCGCCGGAAGCAGATCATTCGAATTGTATCCTGAGCGATTGCCCCTTGTATTCGATCTGCCTGGTCTGATGACCGGGGATCAGTTCGATATTGAATCTCCGCGAGCCCTTGTTACCGGCGGAAAAGGTTGATGGCGCCGCTCCTGCGG